>TARA_R110001632_G_scaffold7435_1_pt1 | contig 58842 bp, 65 predicted proteins | sample TARA_R110001632 | Tara Oceans TARA_R110001632 (sample SAMEA4398266) | marine metagenome | biome: Polar Biome; feature: [SRF] surface water layer (ENVO:00010504); material: water (ENVO:00002006), including particulate matter (ENVO:01000060) such as... | depth 5 m
CTTGCTAGCGGCTTAGAAATGAGTCCAACTTTATGGGGTCACTTCACTGAATATCAGTAAGCGGTTTTTTTAATACTTGAATCTAAATAAAATTAGGCTTGATGAGCGAGATATTCATCGTAAGTACCTTGGAAATCAATAATCTGTTGACCTTTGATTTCAATCACTCGGTTTGCCAAAGACGAGACAAACGCTCTATCGTGACTGACGAAAATTAAGGTGCCATCAAAGTCGATCAAAGCATTGTTAAGGGCTTCAATCGCTTCCATATCCATATGGTTGGTTGGCTCGTCCATGATAAGAACGTTTAAGTCCATCATCATTAACTTACCAAACAATAGACGGTTCTTCTCACCACCAGAGCAAACTCGGACTTTCTTATTAAAGTCATCGGCCGTAAACAATAAGCGACCCAGCATAGCGCGAACTTTTAAGTCATCATGTTTTACCGTACGCCATTTTGACATCCAATCAAACAAAGTCAGATCAGAATTAAAATCTTCTGTGCTGTCCTGCGGGCAATAACCAATAACAGCATTTTCTGCCCATTTGATTTCACCTTGTTTGGCTTCTAATTCATTAATCAAACAACGAAGAAAGGTTGTTTTACCCGCACCGTTCTCACCGATAATCGCAAGCCTAGCACCAGCATCAAGAATAATACTGCCGTCAGTAAATAATAATTCATCCTCGTAGCCGTGCCCAAGCTCTTCAAGAATCAATGCTTGACGGTGAAGTTTTTTATCTTGTTTGAAGTTTAGCGATGGCGTCATCCGGCTTGACTGTTTTACTTCTGACAATTCAATTTTATCTAATTTTTTAGCACGAGAGCTGGCTTGCTTCGCTTTCGAAGCATTCGCAGAGAATCGATTTACAAACGCTTGCAAATCTTCCATTTCGGCACTTTTTTTCGAATTCTCGGTTAAAAGCTGCTCACGAATAAGAGACGACGCTTCCATAAAGTATTCGTAGTTACCCGGGTAAATACGCAACTCACCAAAATCAATGTCTGCCATATGCGTACATACAGAATTCAAAAAGTGACGATCGTGGGAAATGATAATCATGGTGCATTTACGTTGATTCAATACATCAGCCAACCAGTTGATGGTATGAATATCCAAGTTGTTGGTTGGTTCGTCTAACAGCAATATGTCTGGATTAGCAAACAAGGCTTGAGCAAGTAATACTCGAAGTTTCCAACCTGGTGCGACTTGGCTCATTAGACTAAAGTGATGATTTTCTTCAATCCCGGCTTCTAATAAAATGTCACCTGCACGGCTTTCGGCGCTGTAGCCATCCATTTCTGCAAACTCTGCTTCTAGCTCACCGGCACGCATACCGTCTTCTTCACTCATTTCTAGCTTGGAGTAAATCGAATCGCGCTCTTGTTTAATTTTCCACAGCGCCACATCGCCCATAATAACGGCATCAACAACGGAGTATTCTTCGAAAGCGAACTGATCCTGACTCAAGGTACCGACTTTTTCACCCGGCGTAATAGAAACGTTTCCAGAAGTCGGTATCAGTGCCCCGCTGAGAATTTTCATGAAGGTGGACTTACCGCAACCGTTAGCGCCAATTAGGCCATAACGATTGCCGTTACCAAATTTCGCTGAGATGTTTTCAAACAATGGCGTTGCGCCAAATTGCATGGTGATATTAGCCGTGGAAATCAAAAGAAAGTCCTGAAAAAAAAGAATAGAAAGCCGTTTACGCTTGTCGCCTGATCAGCGTACAAAATATAAACACAAAGGGGGGCGAATATAGTGATTTAATGCACTAAAGTCGAGGACTAAGCGATGTTTTTTGAATAAACAACCATATTAGAGAAGAGCACGCCTTAATAGCGCGGGATAGTTTCCTTCACCGATTGCTGATCCGTGTCTTCTTCGAAAGGTACTGTTGGATCTTGAGCAGGCATTGTTGGAGGCTGATCGACAGAGGGATTCTCTTCTTTCGTCGCCGTTTTTGGGGCTTCTGTGGCCATGTAAGCCATCACTTGTGTTGATAAAAAACTCAACACATCTCGACTGGCACCATTTAATAGGCTCTTCCGAATTTTCTTTGTGATATCCAGTTGCGTACTCGCGCCTAAAACAAAGCTTGCAATCAACCCTGCTGGACTGGTCGCTTTGTCTAGAACGTCATCAATGGCATTTTCACGAGATAGTTTGGCACGTTTTCCCAGTCGTTGAGTGCGTTCGTACAAGTGTTTTCGTTGCCTATGCATACGCTTAAGACCAAACATTACTTATTCCTCTTCCGTTGGAATAATAGCGTCCAACGTGCGGGTAAAATTCATGTTTTTCAATGTAATTCCAACCAAATAGAGCAAGACAGCCGCACTGACAAAAGTCATCAAAGTGGCACTCAATAAAATACCAACCAGTGAAAAGCCATAACTCCAAGCAATGGCAGCCGCGGTGGAAATAAGCAACAACCACGTAGTGAGTAACAAGAAAATGACACCGCACATTAAGGCGAGGAGCTGGGCGCTCGAAGTCACCCACATTTTAGCTTCTAGTGCTCCTAACCCTAATACGCTCTTCAACCAACTTTTGTGTGAGATGATAACCTCATCAAAAGCCGACGTCTCATCGGGTGAGTCGGTCTTCGATTGCGAGTCTGAATGCGGCGGTGTTTCCATGAAGTTTATTTACGCTTGCACAAGAAACTAGCAGCCAATGCACCCGCTAAAAAGGCAATACCGATGGTTTTGACTGGATGTTCTTTGGCGTATTCACCCACGGCAGAAGATACTTTTTCTGATTGGCTTTTCGCTGTTTCCGCGATTTTATGGGCTTGTTCGCTGATTTGATGAGCCACTTCTTCGATACGTTCTTGGCTTTTTTCTTTCACTTCAGCCGCGCTGTCTACCCCTTTATGGGCCACTTCAGCCGCACTATCTACTTTTTCATGTGCTTTTGATTGGGTCGTGTTTTTGATTCCGGTAGCCATTCTTTATTCTCCTTCTAAAAATGAAACTGATTTGTCAGCGCCCTCGAATTGAAGTCCGAAGTGCGACAAAAAACAAACAATTAATGCATGATACGGATCAGGCAAGAATATCAATCTTTTTATTCCCAGTATTTCTCTTAAGGCGATATCTCAAATATCACCGAGAAAGAAATAACGAAACAAAAGGTTTAACTTCTACCTTGTTATCTAGCCTACTGGGTTATATTTTGGTCGTCAAATGTACACGGAGAAACGCGCTCACTTTCCTTTTTATATGGTCGATCTTTAAAAAAGAGAACCTTTTTGCACAAAAATAGTTAGACAATATGCAAATCGATTCATGAATTTTTTCATGGTTTTCTAACTGTTATATTTAAAGATAAGCGTCGTCACTACTTTTTAATATCAACCCAAGCGTCCCAGCCTTTCCATTCATACTCATCCATGTCCGTTTCTGTCTCCAGTGCTTTTGAACTACCTGAACGACGGTGGAATACATGTACATTTACTAATTTTTTAATGAAACGAGCCATCTTGCTTTCCTCACCTTTCATGAATTTAGTAATGTCATGCTAGCATTGAAAAAAGCAGATATATGTCAGCCTTTTCTAAAGAAACGCCCTTTCCCCATTATTCGAATAATCGCTGAATTTCTTGACGAGTAGTGCTTAATTGAGACAAAACGCACCTTCTCGTGCAACAAACAACACAATCTAAGCAGCTTTAAGGAGTGCATGTGTTTAGTTTAGATAGACCACTGGCGTGACAGCGTAATCGCCTCCTCTAACGACGGCCAAGGAGCCATGTATAACAATTTTCCCAATAGTAAGACGGGCGCTAAGCCTGTTGGAGAATACTTAAATATCTCGGCTTTATAGTCTTCTTTGTCTAAAGTAATCGTAATATTATTTAATTGAAGTCCCGCCAGTCGACCACAAATAAAAGCACGTAATGTCCAAGTAGATAGCCTCCAGCAACTAACTTAATATTGATGTTCTCCGCCTACTTCCACAACATCTCGATGAACCGATGGCTATTTTCTTTATTTCAAACGTGTTACCAAGACCTGTTCAACACGAACACCTTCAAGGTCCAATACTTCAAACTTATAATCTGCATAGACAAAAAAATCTGTACGCTTTGGCAATCGCTTTAAACTATAAGTCATAAAACCACCCAGGGTTTCATATTGGCTACGATCTGGAAATTCTTCTATAGTAAGACTTCGCATAACATCACTGATCGGCGTCAATCCCTCTATTAACCAAGAATTCGCGTCACGCTGTACTATTTGTTCTTCGTCATGAGGCGTTAACAACCCCCCCATGAAGCCGCCAAGTAAGTCTTTCACCGTTACAATGCCAACAATTGTCGCGTATTCATTGACGATAACAGCAAACGCTTGTGGCGCCATTCTGAACGCATTTAACGCTTCCGAAAGCGTTAGTGTTTCTGGTAAATAAAAGACATCTTTATCCACTTGCTCTGGTTTGATTTGCGCTGGCTCCCCTTTAAGCACCAATCGCAATATTTCTTTTGACTCAATAATTCCCTCAATTTTATCTAAACTACCATTGCAAACTAAGAAATCATTATGTGGATGATCAATGATTTTTTGGCTAATAACTTCGCTGCTGTCGTCAATATCGAAGTAGATAATCTGATCACGCGGAGTCATCGCACTGGAAATATTGCGCGTTTCTAGTTCAAACACATTACCAATAAGCTGATATTCCTGACTCTGCAAACTGCCATCTTCCGCACCGGCTTCCATCATGGCTACAATATCTTCTGTAGTAACAATTTCTTCACGCTCAATTGGCACATTAAACAAGCGCAGAATCGTATTGGTTATACCATTAAACAAAAAAACCACGGGCGTTAACATAAAGGTTACCCAAAGCATTGGCGTAACCATACGAATAGCCACCGCTTCCGGCATAATGATCGCCAAACGCTTTGGCAGCAAATCTGCAAATAAAATAAACAGCGACGTCAACGTCAGAAAAGAAAGGACAAAACTAACTTGATCCAATAACGGGCCGGAATACATTAAGGTCACAACCTGTGTAATGTAAGGGGTCAGTGCTTGCTCTCCGATAATACCGCCCAAAATAGCAATTGCATTCAAAGCAATTTGAATCATGGCAAAAAAAGCACCGGGCTTTTGCTGTAACTTAAGCACGGCAAGCGCTTTTACGTTGCCCTCATCGGCGAGCACTCGTAGCTTTATTTTTCTCGCGGCGGCCATCCCCATTTCAGACATAGCAAACAATGCACCGGCAATAATCAGTAAGCCAATACTCAACACATCACTCATTTTTCTCTCACTCATCACCGGAAGGGATAAAACTAAAACGCAGGTTAAATAGACTGAAATGATATTGTCTCAGCCATTTTATTACATAAATGTAGCCGCATTATAGAAGGAAGCTGGGACGATACAATGCTTATTTTTTATACTTTCGGAAGGGAATTATTGGATATAAAATATTCTAGTGAAGACGTAAAATAACGACCAATCAGCGCTACAACACAGCATTAAAGAACACGACAAAGTTTCTCAATTTACCAATAAGGTCCACTATGATTATCACACTAACCACGCCCGCGATGTTGTTTCCTGCGGTTTCGTTATTGTTACTGGCTTACACCAACCGCTTTGTGACGCTCGCTTCTATTATTCGTACTTTTGACCCAAAGCTTGAAGACGAGAATATTACTGAGCAAATTACTAACTTACGTAAACGTATATACTTAATTCGACGCATGCAGGAAGCAGGCGTCGTTAGCTTTTTTCTGTGCGTTTTATCAATGATGGCCATTTATTTAGAATACCAACAAATCGGCAGCTACATTTTTGGCGCGAGCCTTATCTGCCTGATGTACTCTTTGTATTTGTCAGTTCGCGAAATCACCATTTCATGTGATGCACTTGAGTTACACCTACAGTATTTCAGTACGAACTTTAAACAGCGAAACAATAAAAAGTAGCCTATAAATAAAAAATAGATAAAACGAAATATAGCGTGTTAATGCTTCAAGCTTTGAACGTTAAACCCTTTCAAAGTCGAGGACGCTGAATAACCGGAGAAGTAATCGACAAAGTTTTCATCTAAGACTTTTTTGTGTACAACACTGGCATGCCGAAGAAATAACGTGCCATTTTTTCGGATGGCGATACCTTGATGTGACACGTTCATATTAGTTCCAATCCATTGTTTAATTGGCCAGTCGGGGCGAACCATGTTGATCACACTGCCAGAAGGAATTCGATCTAATAAGGCTTGATTAGTGCGCTTAGCCTCACCAAGAAACAAATCGGTCAAAGGAATATAAGATAGAAACGCAGGCTCAGGATCAAACGCATCACCCTCTCCCTGTAACCGAGTCAACAACGTTAGACAATCGCTCGACGATGCCACATCGCAATGAATAACATCGTCCCCAATATGCTGATACCACGCCGTTTTATCTATTATTGTCTTTGCCATTGAAACGGCGCCGCCTGCAACGGTTGATGTGATATCAACTAACTTATCTTGATTATTAGGCAGCCAGTCTAGGCTAGGAAAATGATTGCGCGACACGAAGGATACATTTCCCTCTTTATAGCGTAGTCGCATTAAATTCTGTTCAAATTCATCAGAAGAAGCCGACATAGCACCCGCCAATATTGTTTCAACATACGTTGTGCAATCAAATACATCAAAACGCACTAAAGGGTCTTTATCATAAATCCCTTCTTCACCTTCGCCAACACTGCCACCAACATACACAGAGCCTAACAAAACCTGACTCAATGCCTCTAGTTTTTGAGTATGGCCAGCAGAACGAGTACCCGCTTGACTCTCGTCTATCACTTTATACAAAAGCGCCTTATTAGCAGAATCAATAGCATTGATGGCCATCGCAGGCGATAAGAAAAAACTAAGCACACAGATAGGCAAGATCTTCTTCAAACCACCCGTCACTCTCTCCTTCAGGTGACTAACAACATCGTCAATGAATGGCATTTTCAATACTCAACATAAAAAAACATTCCTTGTTCAAAAAACAGACAATTAAATGATACTATTACTAAATACTTTAAAAAGAAGGCCAGCCAATGCAAATCAACAATTCTTCATTTCCATTTGGTCAGCAAGGTCTACAGCGCAGCCAAGATAAACTAGACCAAGCCAGCCAAAAAGTAGCAGAGGCATCAACCCAAACGCTAAGCCAAAATGCACCTAAAAATTCGGGCATTTACGGTTCTCCTATTCAAGATGGCTTAATCGAAGCCAAAAGCAGTGAATTAGAAGCTCAAGCCAATGCCAAGGTGATCGACTCATCGGATAAAACCATTGGCAGACTGATTGACATAACAGCCTAAAAAAACGCCGTATTAACAGTGGCGGCTTCTATTTGCCAGCACTCAAATATTAGTCAGTACTCAAACGCTTTGGCTCATCAATTCTCGTACTTCATTGGCTGTTGTAAAACGAACAACTCGCCCAACTTCTTTCCCGTCGTGCAGCAAAATTAAGGTTGGCCAAAGCGTCACACTAAACTGCCTACCAAGCCGTTTTCCTTTGCCGTCAAACACCTTGATATGCGCTAAGTTTGGGAACGCCAACATAACCTCTTCGATCGCCGAACGTGATGCCTGACAATGTCCACACCAAGGCGTACCAAATTCAAGTAACGCGCTGCCAACTAAGCTGCTAAGCTCATCTAGGCTCGGGGCATCTTCAGAATATTCTGGATTAAACCCTATTTGAGTCGCTTGCATCGAAACACCTCTTTTAAAGTCTACAGACGCCAGTTTTCCACGATATGACACATGGTCAAACAACAACCAAATGATTAATAGAAAACCAACAATTTAGGATAATGGCAATAGGTCTTGCTTTAAAACATGATGAAATACGCGACGCGCTATTATGGCTACCTAATAACGTTAAATTCTTCCCGACACTCATCCGATCCCATTTCAAACTCTCGGCAAATCCAAGGCCGATTTTCGTAAATCGTACAAAGGTAGGTATCTCTATCCACTGCGGAGCACCAACCATCGTCAAGCCTCAACATCGTTTCTCCGCCCCATTCATCCACGGAAATATGCTTATCGGGCACGCCAGTATCGCTGATGATCATGACTTCCATACGACAACAACAAGCTTGGCAGTTAGAGCAAGTTACATCAGATTCAGCGATATTTTTTAAAGAAATATTCATAAATAACAGCGAAACATCAAAAAAAATTATTGTACCAGACGCGAGTCAGTACAGAAAAAAGCAATATACACCTGATCCTATTTGGAAGATATGAACCCGACTCTAGATCCAAACTACAAATTATAAAATCCGTCTAGATCGTCAGACTTTCAGTGGTGATATGAGCGAATTATGGATGCTGGAAAGCCACTCTTCAAAATGCACTCTAGAAAGAGGACGTGCAAAAAAATACCCTTGGATTACCTCATAACCCATTTCTTTCAAAAGAAAAAACTGCGACTCTGTTTCTACACCTTCTGCGATCGAGACCGCCCCTATTTTCTGACTAATGCCCAACACCGTTTCACTAAGATCTTTTGAAATAGTTTGTGGCAACCCCATCACAAAAGAACGGTCTAGCTTCAATTGTGATACGGGGAATTTTAGTAATCGTTTTAAGTTTGAATACCCGACTCCAAAATCATCCAATGAGATATGAATGCCCATTAAATACAGATCATGAATGACATCTGCAGATTGATAAGCAGAAACAACCTCCTTGTTTTCCGTCACCTCCAATACCAAATCAGATGGCAACAGATTATTCTCTTTAAGGGTCGTTTGAATCGTATTTTTTAAATCAGGAAAATCGAAGGTGGCAGGAGAAAAATTAACCGCGATAAGAGGAACCTCTATATTGCGCTTACGCCAGTCCGCGAGCTGCTGGCATGCTTGACGCAAGACCCATAAATCCAATGTTGCTATAAGGCCAAAACCTTCCGCTATGGCAATAAAATCGTCTGGTGGAACACAACCAAACGCTTTACTCGTCCACCTTGATAACACCTCTACACCATAAAGACGACAGTCTAGCGCATTTATTTGGGGCTGGTAGTGTAACTCTAACATGCTATTGCTCAAATCCTCACTCAACGCCTTCGCCATCAAACTCGTCTTACTGAAACGAGCGTCTTCGAAACCATCAGCGCTAATCTGAGCTCTACTTTTTTGAATAGTAAGACTTAAAAGTGATTGATCCAGAAAAGAAAACGCTTCAACGCAGACATCTACACGATAATATTCTCGATCGATCGAACGTAATAAAAGCGTGATTGTTTTCCCTACAATGCTTCTAAACTCACTCAAATAAAAAACTCGCTTCTCGGCCTCTAACCAAAAGCTGTCAAAGAGAAATGTAACCTCTGTGTAATTATTCGCGTTGAATAGCGTTTTTTGAGCCAGTTCATTACAAGAAACAATTAAATCCTTACCATCTAACACAATTAAACTGTCATTCGTTTCTTGTAACTGCCCCCAATCACGCCCAAAATTCAAACTGTCTGTTATCACAAGTCAATCCCTTTACTGCATGTCTCGATTAACGCTACACATCACCCTACATTTGTCTTATAGACAAAAAGATTCATCAATATTGCCCATTAGGCAATTTCTGTCAAGTAAATTGCCTGACAGGTTTTGCCATATAGGCAAAATTAAACGGATAATCTTCCGATGAATATTGGCCACGTTATTAAAATTTTGCGCCTTCAACGTAAGATGACACAAGAGCAAATCGCACTGGAAGCCGACATGGCCACCAGTAACGTTTCACGTATTGAAAAAGGACTAAGACAACCCTCTCAGAAGGTGCTTCAACGATTGGCTATCGCACTCAATACAAAACCATCCATTTTGTATGCTGCTAGCGAGCGACCAATCACAGACATATCAGATTTTCTTGAAAAAGAAGTCGATGAAGAAAAAATAGAAGAAGAAGAAAGAGATGAGCAGTACATTAACCAGCTACTGCTCAGCCACGAAACACAGAGTGTACTAAAGCTATTCAGTGAACTAACGCCTCATAACAAAACATTGATGCTAGAACAGCTTAAAACACTGCATAGATGGCAAAATAGAGTCGGTCAATAACGATATTTTCAGTGTTACATTAAGCGCCGTAATAAAAAATCGAAAAATAGTGACTCACTGTCCCACCCACAACAAATAAATGCCAAACCAAATGCCCATAGCGCAGACGTGAATCAATCACAAAAAACACCACACCAAGTGTATAAAGTACGCCACCAAGCACTAGTAAGAGCAAACCATCGGGTTCCATAAGGGCAACAAGCGGCTTAATCGCAATCAATATAAGCCAGCCCAAAATAACATAGAGCGTAGTGGATACAGCAGGATGAGAGGCCTTCCCAAATGCTTTAAGACCCACTCCAACCATTGCTAATGTCCAAACGGCTACAAGCAAAGACCAGCCCCAAACACCTTCCAACACACCCAACATAAAGGGTGTATAGGTTCCCGCAATCAATAAATATACAGCAGAGTGATCGATCACCTGAAAGACATATTTCGCCTTGCCTTGTGGCATCGCATGATAAACCGTCGATGCCAAATACAGCACAATCATGGTGGCTGAAAAAATACTTACTCCGACAAGAAAACTCATATCGGCGTAATCAATGGCACTCAAAATAAGAAACGGAGTACCAACAATCGCAGCGACCAACCCCAAACCATGACTGATACTGTTCGCCACTTCCTCCCCTAAAGATTGACCACGGTTAGAAGCGGCTGAAAAATACTTACCCATACACAGTTTCCTCCGAGTTTGAATACTAGAAGCATGGAGCACGTCCTGCTATTTAACAACGCAAGACAACGAATAAACTAAGAAAATTGAAAGCATATTTTAAATAAAACACTACATCTGACACACCTCTGGCGCCTGATAATCAAGGTTCAATAACGTAAAATAATTTTGTCCCAAAGCAATATCACGAAAGGCTTTATCACCAAGATATTTGTGTATACGACCAGTAACCTCTAACTCTTGTTGGTATGTCTTAAAAGTATTGTTTCGGAACGCAACAAAGTCAGAGCCTGGTAAAATACGGTTAGAATAACGGTTCATAAACGCAACATATTGAGCTTGATTATTTGACTTACTAAAATAGTAATCGTCCAAAATACGCCATGAAATATCCAGCATCAAGTTAGGGTATTGCTCCAATAAGCGTGACAACACTGCAATGTGTTCTGATGACTTCATTGTCGTCAATTCATAGGACAATCCCATGTGTGCCCAGACAATTTTGTTATCAGGATACAACGCCAACGCTTGCTCCATGAGAGGCAGATACAAGGTTGGTGACGCATTATTACCCAAGTCTGAATGTATTGTAATGGGATAGTCTCTTGTTCGTAATTCTGTCATGAACCCCGCCCACTGAGTAATATCTTCAGGGCTTGCCGCTACATGATGATTGTTGAATTGAGCTTGTTTGACCAAATTCACTTCCCCCATCCAATGAAACAAACCTGGGTATTCTTTTTCATAGAGCTTCATCAACTCGATCGTTGGTTCAGGGTTGGATAAATCAGTAAAGGTCATTGAAAGAGTGAGATGGAGGTTGTCAGGTCTATGCTCCATCATATTGGCGGCATTAACAAAATCATTCCGTGTTGTCGGCAGCACTGGCGTACCAGGGCATTTCAGATAATTAGAGCAGGCGGAATAGGCGGGAAGCATTTGCCCAATACCATACACATTGGCAAAGCGAACAGTGGTCTGAGATAAATAGGAATTCACCTCCTCAAAAGGAATCGCCCTGCCATCAAAAGGCCGATAATGTATATGCGTATCCACGACCGCAGTATAAGGCTCGGTATCTCTATCATAACAAGCAGACTCACCGTTAAAGGAATCTAAGGAACGATTCGCTGGCGAGCCATCTGAAGACACACAGCCAGCCAATAAAGTGACCAGCACAGCGAAAGAAAAACAACGATGCATAACAAACATTCCCACTAAGTGTCGTCATAAAAAGGCAAACATGAAGGGACATTACAAAACATCCCTTCCTATGTGTAAACGACTATTTGACGCGATGTCATACTGTTATGGACGTGGGTGCTACAACATAAACGTAAATGCGATAAGGCTAAGCAAGAAACAGCAAAAGCCCACCAAACACAATGCGATACCAACCAAAAGCCACAAACGTAAATTTGTCCAAAAATGCCATAAACAGTTTCATTGCCACAAAAGCACTCACGAATGCGACGACAAATCCGACCAGCAAAGGCAATAACTGCTCCCCAGAAAACGCCTTATAATTTGATAGTAAATCGTAGCCAGAAGCGGCCATCATGACGGGCAACGCCAATAAGAAAGAAAACTCTGCACTAGCCTTACGACTTAAGCCAGCAAACAAAGCGCCGACAATCGTTGAACCCGCTCGACTGGTTCCAGGGATTAATGCAAATACCTGAGCCAATCCTATCCATAACGCTTGCTTAAAGCTCAGATTTTCTAGCTGCTCGACACTGGCCTTTTTACCCTTAATCACTTTTTCAGTAATCAAAAATATTACCCCACCCACAATAAACATGGTTGCCACTACAGATACAGAAAACAATTCTTTAATTTGATGACGCAGTAAAAAACCCACAACAGCAACGGGTAAAAAAGCAACAAACACCTGACACCAAAGACGAGTATGTTTAAAGGTAAAACGCTCTTTATAATTCGCGACAACCGCCAAGATAGCGGCCAATTGAATAATCACCTCAAACGCTTTGTTACCTTCTGTTTGCTCCATTCCCAACCATTGACTGACCACAATCATATGACCTGTTGAAGAAATAGGTAAAAACTCTGTTGCTCCCTCTACCAACCCCAAAATGACACTATGCAGTATATCCACCTTAACCTACCTTCTACTATTCATGGCGCAAAGCGCTAAAACTTACCAGAAAAACATACGCCCGTAATGTAAAAGATCTCAGGTGAAAGAAAAGTAAAAGACCAAGAAAATCATTGACCTGTGACTTACCTCTAAGGTTTATAATAAGACAACGGTAAAGGGAGTATAAAGAATGTATCGAATTGGTGAACTGGCAAGAATATGCAATATTAATAGCGACACATTACGCTTTTATGAAAAAAACGCGCTACTCACACCGTCCAGTCGCTCAGAATCTGGCTATCGCCTTTACACAGAAAAAGACAAAGATACCCTACAATTTATCCTTCGAGCTAAAGGCGTTGGATTCACACTGGCCGACATTCGTGAATTACTCTCCATAGAAGTAAACAAAGCAGACAACGCCTGCGCTGATGTAAAAGTCTTAGTCGACACTAAACGATATGACGTCGAGAAAAAAATTGCCGAACTCATTCGCTTTCAAACGTCACTAAAGCGCCTATCAGATGCCTGTTGCGGTGGTGCAGAAAGTGCCGAGCATTGCACCATACTCGAAGCACTGGAATCTAATACAGACGATGTTCGCCATGAACACCATCATAATGAGGTCACAGAGTGATGGTCCTTTTTTACATAGATGACTATTCTGATACAATCCAGCGACTGAATAGACAGCATTTTTATAACACAGACATTCCTACCGTTTAAAATAGAGCACTTCAACGAAAATACAGCGACCTTTTAATGTCACTTAAAGATGAGTAGTAATTTGATGTTTAACAATACCCTCCGCCAATTTGCCTTTATATCACTTGGTTTTTTGTTACTAACATTAAGTGGCTGCCAATCCACCTCATTTGCATCACTTACGTCGGTGAATAAACTATCAGAACAGATAAAAAGCGCTAATGATGTTGACGATGTAAAAGCCATCGCGAAGCAAGCAAAAGTCAGCAGAGACTTAATCAGATCAGACATTAAAGCGATTAAAGCCCTGTACGCAGACCTTGACCAGAAAGTGAATAAGAAATGGGGCAAAGGCAATAGCGAGCTGCCTGATAAGAAAAAGTACGTAAAATACACCAACGACTACCAAGCCAGAACCATCGTCGATTTTGAAAAAGGCACAGTGCGAGTCGAAACACTCACCACAAACTCACCGCTTGATACCTTAAAACAAGCCGTCGCAACCACACTACTCACTACGGCCGATCCAACCAAAACCGATATTTTTTCCAGCTCCGCACCGAATACCGAAGGCGTGCCGTTTTTGTATCCTCAAGTCATGGATCACGATGGCAAGCTTGTGCAATATCGCTGGCGAGCAGAACGTTACTCAAATTACCTTGTAACCAACAAACTTAAAAAATCCAAATCAAACGGCAAAACGGTTTACGCCGTTGAATTCAATCTTGTTGCACAGCACGAACACCTTCGCCAAGAAAAATACAGCGACTATGTGATCGCCGCCGCTAAACGCTACAACCTAGAACCCGCCCTTATTTATGGCATCATCGAAACTGAAAGTTCTTTTAACCCTTACGCCGTCAGCCCAGCAAACGCTTATGGTTTGATGCAAGTTGTGCCTTCCACTGCCGGCAAAGACGTGTACAACCTAGTGAAGAAAAAATCCGGTCAACCAACCAAAGAAGTGCTTTTCTCCCCTGCTAGCAACATCGATATCGGCAGCGCTTACCTCTATATTTTGCAAACGCGCTACCTCGTTAAAGTCACCAACAAAGTAAGCCAAGAATATTCCATGATCTCCGCCTACAACGGCGGCACAGGAAACGTACTGAAAACATTCGACAGCAACAGAACAAGAGCGATGGACAAGCTAAACCAAACATCCGTAAGCAATGTTTATAAAAAACTCAGATACGACCATCCTCGATCTGAATCTCAGATGTACTTAGAAAAAGTCACGAAAGCGAAAAAGAACTATGAGTAAGCGTGGTTTTTTTAGTCTTGTAGGTTAGGTTCGCGGTAGGTAAGCGAAGAAAATGACTACAACCCAAACCCTCTCGCCACCGCACAGGTCGCTTTGGCATTTTTGATTTTATTCAATACGAGTTCAGGCTCTGTGCCTGTTTCATTTTGGACGGCTTTTTCCGCAGCCAAGAGCGCGGCGGATTCGGCGACGCCGTAGACGCCAACAGTGTTGAAAATGTAGTCGGATTTGGTGCTAAGAAGTGGTTCCATCGGGGCGAGTTGTTGGGCGCTGTAGGTGTTGAAGTCCCAATCATATTTTGCGGCGAGGGCGATGAGATTGGTCTCGTCGGCTTTGATGTCGATGCTGTTTAAGGAATGAATGTCGTTTGGCGTTAAGCCTTTTTGCGCAAGAGCATCGAGCATGAGGCTTTCAAGGAATTCCAGTGGGCAGTTGCGTTCGCAGCCCATTCCCAAGGTATAAATAGGGTTCAGGTAAGGTTTCGCTGTCGTCATCACAAGTTGTGCGCCAAGGGATTTTGCTACTTGCGCACCCCACTCGTTGGCGCCACCTTCATGACCTGATAACAGCGGGATGACAAATTTACCTTCTTCGTCCAAAACCAAGACTGGCGGGTCTCGATACTTGTCTTGAATCACCGGGGCGAGAGTTCGCATGACGATGCCTGTCGCACAAATAAACACCAACCAATCACCATTTTTAAAGGCGATTTGCACCGACTCAGCAAAAGGCTTGGGTTTGTAATCAACTCTCACCTCAAGGTTATTCGCCTTAGGCCATTCAACTTGTAAGCGTTCAGCAAGTTGTTTGCCTGCGGGGGTTAGCGCGACAATACGTATCACCGTGTACCTCGCTCGCTTTTTGTCACCACAAACAAGGAAAAATACGGGCCAGCTTTGTCTTCTAGGGTCGACACATCTCGTACAATGCGTTCGTTTTCACGACCAATGTATTCTAGGTATTTGGCGTCTTGCATGCGGTTGGTTTTGCGCAGCGCCATGAGAATACGAGGGCGAGCGCGCCCTGCTTTCATGATCACCACACTGTCGTGTTGTTCCAAGGCGGTATCAATCTGCAAAGCGGAATGGCGACCGCTGACCACGGCGAAAGATTCTTTTAGCACCGTGAGCGGATGATTTAACGCCGAAGACGCGGCATTAATAGACGAAACGCCCGGCACCACTTGGCATTGAAAATCGCTTTCTAAGCGTTCTAATAAATACGCGAATGAGCCAAAAAATAACGGATCACCTTCGCACAAAAACACCACGTCTTTGCCTTGTGCCAATTCGGCGGCGATGGCGTTTGCGCCATTGTCGTAGGCTTCATTCGCCAAAGAGCGATCCGTCGACATGGGCATGACGATGGCAATTTCATTTTGTACGTGCGTCACGCCAGCAAAGGCTTCACTGGCGATGGTTTTCGCTTGGGAGCCGCCTTCGTCGTTGGCAAGGTAACTCACCACGCTCGCGCGCTGGATCAAACGTAATGCTTTGAGTGTAATCAGTTCTGGATCACCAGGGCCGACCCCCACACCAATGAATCGGCCTGTTTTTTGTACTGTAGCAGAGGCACTCATTGTGCGCTTTCCTTATAGATTGTCTTGATCATATGTTCTGCAAAATGCTTTTTAAAATGGTGAAGCGTTACCGGTAAATTGGGGCGAAATAACCGCTGCCCCGCTAAACGTTCACCTTTGGCAATGGACACTTGCAGGCTTTGTTCGTCTGCGTCTTGCACTTTGTCACGCTGTTGCGCGAATTGCATTACCTGAAATTTAGTGTCTTCCGTCACCGCACTGACCATCAAGCTGCCGCCAGCAGGTAATCTATTCCACACTTGCGTCATCAAGGCGTTTAGTTCGCCATCGCTGCCGCCAATGAATACTTTGTTGGGTATTGTATTCTGCCCATTATGCTGCGAAAGCAAATCCACCAGCACGTCGGGCGCTCGCCCCGCGACGATAGATAGGTTCTGGATTACGCCAAAACGGTCTTGATTGGCCGCTAAACAGGCGAGCCTTTCTGGATGATGTTCAATGGCAATAATGTGACTGCGCGGATGCCAGTACGCCATTTCAACACTCACACCACCACAACCCGCTCCAATGTCCCACACGGTATCGCCTTGTTCGATATTCATATAAGACAAGATCGCCAAGCGCACTTCTCGCTTCGTAATCATGCCTTTGCCGTCGCCTTTGTCGGTGATAAAAGACGCATCGGGAATGCCAACCGAGCTTGGATAAAGTGAGGTTTGTGGGCTGGTTTTCACCACGATCACATTGAGCGGATCACATTCTGGTTCCGTTGTGAGCAAGGTTTCGGCAACAAAAGAGCGGACCTTTTCCTGCTCGTAACCTAAGGCTTCACACACTGTGATCTCGCTTTGACCCAAACCCGCTTGCACGCACTCTTGAGCAATGTGTTTCGGTTGGCTGTATTGATCGGTCAATAACACTAAAGTGCTGTTCGACTTCAAATGACGGCGCAAACTCGACAATGGACGACCATGAAGGCTGATCACATTCACGTCTTGTAAGGACAACCCTAAACGATGACACGCCACTTGAATGCTGGAAACATTCGGATAAAACATCAAGTTTTTGGGTGAAAAAGTACGCATTAGCCAAGCGCCAATACCGTAATACAAAGGATCACCCGACGCCAACACCACCACCTGTGTTGCGCCTTGGATTTGCCACGTCGAAAAGTCGCTTTCTAGCTGTTTGAGCTTGGGCAAGTCACAACGCTGAGCATTATGGAAATACGCCGCAATGGTGTCATGTTGACGAGGCGAACCCAGCACGATGTCTTGCTCAGATAAGTTGGCCAACGCCGCTTGCGCAGACGCATCGAGGTTCGCGTGTTCGTTCACACCAAGGCCGATTACATGGATTGGCATTTGTGTTTCTATCATTAACCTACTTCCATTAAATGTCCCCGCACCAAGGAACGAGGTATCTGTGCTTTATTAGAACATCGCAGTCTGCTCCTCCCCCTGTCAAGGGGGAGGCTGGGAGGGGGTCAAAAGCTAACAACCCCATCCTAACCTTCCCCTTGAAGATAAGGGGAAGGAACAAAAAAACGAGCTTAGTTCCCAATCAATAATACTCGTCCACATTACAGCGCAACAAAGCATTACAGCTGGCCGAGGTGACCGCGCTTCCGCCCATGCGACCCAGTAAGGTAATGCATTCAATACCCAGCTTTTCATGCGCTTGCCAAAGGGCGTCTTTCGATTCTGCTGCGCCGACAAACCCCACTGGCATGCCGATAATCAATGCGGGCTTAGGCGCGCCATTGGCGATCATTTCCAATAAACGAAACAAGGCCGTTGGTGCATTACCGATTAACACCACGCTGCCAGCAAGGTCGTCTTGCCACAAACTCAATGCTGCCATAGAACGTGTGTCACCTTTGCTTTTGGCTAACTCGGCGGTTCGCGAATCGTTCAAAAAACACAAAGGTTCACGACTGATCATCCGCTTAGTCACACCTTGTTTGACCATTTCCACATCGCACAAAATCGCACAGTGGTTCGCTAATGCGTCACGTCCGGCTTGGATAGCATTGGCGCTGAATCGCACTTGCTCAGCCACATCAGGCAAACCAAGGCTGTGCACCACGCGCATTACCACTTGTTGCTGGTCTTGGCTTAAACCCGACAAATCGGTGAGTTCACGGATTTGTCTAAAACTGTCGTGCTCGATGGCTTGTGGATTGTTTTCGTATTTATAGTCGTCTGAAGAAGTCACTGTTGGCTGTCTTTTTGTTGATTCTTAGAATGAGTATTGCCCCACGCCGCTAAACAGGCTTGTAGGCAATCTTGTGTGTCGCTGAATTCTCGATCGGCGGCTGGCAATGTGGGTCGGCTATGCAGCAAAACAGGAATCGATAATTCACACGCCGCTTCCAGTTTTGAGTAGGTTGCAGAGCCACCGCTGTTTTTACTAACGATCACATCAATGCCTTGTTCACTTAATAACTGACGTTCGTCTGCTAGCGCAAAAGGCCCGATGGCTTTTATCCAATTAATGTTATCTGGCAATGCAAATTTGGGCTCAACGGCCGTACGCCAGACAATTCGTTCCACACTCGGCCGCTGTAGAATTTGTGTTAGTAAGGTTTCACTCATCTGACCTGCGCTTAATAATGGCACATGAAAACCATCCAATTGCGCCAATAAGTCATCGTCTGTCTGATAGTAATGCCACACATCGCCGTCTTTTTGCTGCCAAGCAGGACGATGGAAGCGCCAGCAAGGAATGCCAACAACGCGCGCCGCGTCCACCGCTTTGCTGCTCATGGTTTGCGCGTAAGGGTGAGTGACATCGAGAATCGCGCCAATCTGGTTGTCCCGTATGTAATTCGCCAAACCACCAAATTGCGTAAAGCCACCAACAACGAGCTGACAATCGACTTTTGGAACACGAACCAAACCCGCTAGGCTGTAAATTACGCTTAGCCCAGACTGGTGCTGTCCTTGATAAAAGGCGTCCGCTAAACGTCGGCCATCGGCGGTGCCACCAAGCAATAAAATTTTCATGGTGCTTCACCCAGGCTGCCTATGTTGCCGTCTACGGCTTTGCCGACAAATTGTCCTTTGCGATCAATCGCCCAAACTTCCAATGCCATGTGATCAGGAATGTATTTTCGAGCAAAGGTTAAGGCTTGCTGACAAATGGCATCGGCGAGTTCTAACCCTGCCGAAGAAGCGAAAGATAACGCTTCCACGCTGGTATTAGCATGGGTCATTTTGCTTTGTAAGGCATCGCTTGCGCCCAAGGTCGCGGCCAGCTCTGCCAACGCACCAAGGTCGATGCTCGACACTCGGCTGTTCAAATCCATATTGCCTTGCGCCAGTTTACTGATTTTACCGAAGCCACCGCAGATACTGAGCTTTCTTAACTGGATCGAATCTGTTTTTTCCACTTTTTTAATATGCTTTAAAACAGCACCGACAAAGTCACCCATTTCTATAAGTGCCATGTCGTCCAGTTGGTAATGATTTTTTATCGCGTCTTCGCTGGCATTGCCTGTGGTCGCAGCAATGTGCGTAATGCCGTTGGCTCGCGCGACATCGATGCCTTGATGAATCGAGGCGATATACGCCGCGCAGGAAAAGGGCCGCACAATGCCCGTTGTGCCTAAAATCGATAAACCACCCAAAATGCCTAATCGAGGATTCATGGTTTTTTGCGCGATTTGCTCACCATTGATCACGCCAACTGAAACATCAAATCCACCTTGGTACTGATAAGTTTGCGCGAAGCCTTCTAGATGCTCTGTCATCATTTTTCTCGGCACAGGATTGATCGCGGGTTCACCCACATCGAGTAATAAACCCGTGCGAGTGACCGTGCCGACCCCTTGCGCCGCATGAAAGCGCACACCCTTTTCAGCTGAGAGGCGAAGCTCGACAAATAACGTCGCGCCATGAGTCGCGTCCGGGTCGTCTCCTGCGTCTTTGATGGTGGCGGTTTTCAAACCACCCTCAATCGCTTGGTATTCAATAATGGGCAAATCAACTTGTTTGCCTTTGGGCAAGGTGACGCTGACCGTGGCGTCTTGTTTCTGGGCAAAAAGTGCTTGCGCCGCGGCAACGCAACAAGCCGTCGCGCAGGTTCCAGTGGTTAAACCAGTTCTAAGCGGCGCGGGAGATTCAGCACTTTCAGGCCACATAATGCGCTAGCCCTGTTGATCCGCTAAAAAAAGCTTAGCGGTCGCATTAAGATTAGAAGGAAAAAACAAATGCAAGTAACTGGCGGTTAAGCCTTTTTGTTGATAAATGGCTTCGCCTGGTGCTGGGTGTCGTTGACGTCGACCATAACCGACAGGTTCTGGTGTGTTGGCGCTACGAGACCGATGATGTGCGTGCCCACGAATATCACCTTGAGGAATCACCGCCGTTTGCATGCCTTGGCAACCCCGTTTACCGCGCATCGCGCCTTGTCCTTCTAGGATGCCGAGCATCGGGTAACAGTCATCGTTCAAATCAGTTAAATCGTTCAAGCTGTACAGCATGCCGCCACATTCGGCCAAAATGCCTTTGCCCGTTTGATAAAACGCATGAATGGCTTGGCGCATGGCGGTGTTGTCCGACAAGGCTTTGGCGTGCAATTCTGGGTAACCACCTGGCAGCCAGAGTGCATCGGCTTCAGGTAAGATTTGATCTTTTAATGGCGAGAAAAACACGATTTTTGCGCCCATGCTTTGCAGCGCGATAAGATTCGCATCGTAAATAAAACTGAACGCCGCGTCTTTTGCAACGGCAATGGTTTTGCCCGCTAAGCGTTGCTCAATGGTCTGTTCTGCATCGGTTTGATTGTTCACAGAGACTTTCTTATTAATAGAATAAAATGCAACGGCTTTCGGAAGCGCTAATAAACCCTTGTCTTGAGTTTCTTTTAACCATTCGACCGCCGCTTCAAAACGAATTTCTAACTCGTCTTTCACTTCGTCCGCTTGCACTAACCCTAAATGCCGTTCTGGCAAAGTAATCGCTTCGTCACGCTTTAATGTTGCCAATAACGGTAAATTTTCTGGCAATGCATCGCGGATCAATTCCGCATGACGTTCGCTTCCGCAACGGTTAGCGATAAGTCCCGCGACTTGCACATCGTCACGAAAATTCGCCAAACCTGTCGCTAACGCGGCGGCGGTTTGCGCCATGCCTTTTACGTCCATGACAATTGCCATGGGAATACCAAAGCGAGCTGCCAGGTCGGCGCTGGATGGGTCGCCATCAAACATGCCCATTGCGCCTTCGACGAGAATCAAATCCGCTACTTGCGCCGCTTGGAACAATTTATCTTGGCAATAGTCGTCTCCTGCCATCCAGATGTCGAGCTGTTCAACGGGTTGCTTAGACGCTTGCGCGAGAATTTGCGGATCGAGATAATCGGGGCCGGTTTTAAACACTCGAACCACTTTCCCCTGGTTGGTGAAATAACGCGCCAACGCAGCCGTAATGGTGGTTTTACCCTGATTTGACGCTGGCGCCGTCAAAAACAACGCAGGGCAATGAACAACAGAAGCAGTCATAAAACGGTCTCTAAAAAGTGTCTAAAAGTTCTCTAAAAGTTCTCTAAAAGAGAGTTCAATAAAACGTATTGTGCCCCCAAATGCTGGGCAATGTCTTGACCTCGGCCACGCTTAATCGGCGCATTTTCGGTGTCAATTAATACCGTGTTGCCTTGCAGTGCAAGGTCTGACACATCGGCTTGGGTGCGACCGTCAGTCAATATGTAGGTTTGGCTGTGTAATCCCGCGTTTGTGTGATGTTGCTGCACCAAATATTGGCTGGCGTTTTCTATAGCGATGCGAAACGGCGTACCGCCGCCTGCGCCGAGGTTATCTAATACCTCTGAAATTTCTTTTGGCGCTCGGACTCTTGGCAAGATGGACGACACGCTGTCTTGGCCAAAGCCCAAAATCGCGATCTGTTCGCGGGCTAAATACGCACGATTGGCAATGTCTAAAATTACCCCTTTGGCCTTTGCAAACACACCTTGGCTTAACGTTGACGCCGAGGTATCCAGCAGCACCAAATGCAAAACCGCTTGTCCGGTTTTATCCGCTTTGTGAGTCAGCTGCTTTGGCGGCCATTCTTGCGGTTGGCTGACAATGCTACGAAACCAATCAATGCCATTGGCCGTTTGCGCGGCATCAGGACGATAACCGCCCTGCTGCTTGCCTTTATGCTTTCCCGGCGCCACCTCACTCAATCTATTCATGGCTGAGCTGGCTTGCGGTTCTTCGTTAAGCGTTACTTTAATCGGCGAGCTCGTCGCCAATGTTTGCGGCGTCATGCTCCCCCAATCACCTTGACCTTTTTCCTCTGGCGGCGTGTTTTGCGCATCGCTCGAATCTGAACGAGGCTGTTGCGACAAGGACGGCGATTGAGACGGTGAGGATTCAGGTCGACGTGAAGGTGGACTAGTAGGTTGAGGCGGTGTTTTCGCTTGTCGACGATGCGCTAACACTAAGTCTTCAACCATTTGAATGTCTTCTTTTTCAACGGCTTTGGCGCCGCGCCAAGCTGCATGTGCCATGGCAGCACGAATCCAAACAATGTCAGCACGAACGCCATCAACCATGGCGTCTTGACAACGTGTTGCAACGTCCATGCGCAATGCGTCGGAGCATCGAATTTTGCTCAAAGTTTCTCTAGCTAATCGAATGCTGTTTTTTAAATTACGTTGTTTGTATTTGAATGCATCGCAGAAAGATTTTGCATCTTGGTCGTATTCGTCACGCAGTCGTACAATTTGCACTCGCTCTTCAAGACTGTATTGATTGCCAAGTTCGACCATTAAACCAAAACGATCTTGCAACTGTGGACGCAACTCCCCTTCGTCTGGGTTCATGGTGCCAACAAGTAAAAAGCGAGATTCATGTTCGTGACTAATGCCATCGCGCTCGATTCGGTTGACACCGCTGGCGGCCACATCAAGCAGTTGGTCTACAAGGTGATCGGCAAGCAAGTTCACTTCGTCGACATACAGCACACCGCCATGAGCTCGGCTAAGCAAACCGGGTTTAAACACAACCTGTTTGTCTTGTAATACTTGCTCTAAGTCTAATGCACCGAGCAAACGGTCTTCACTGGTGCCAAGCGGCAAGGTAGCGAACGGAACCTGTTCTGCATCGTCTAATGCAGGCATGACGCCAGACAAACCACGAGCCAAAGTAGATTTTGCCGAGCCACGAGGACCACTAATTAACACACCGCCGATTTGTGGGTTAATCGCACAAAGAATTAAAGCCAACTTCAGCAGCTCTTGCCCAGCCACCGCGGTAAAGGGAAAATCGTTAGAGGCTAGACGGGTCATTGGGCTACCTGTGGCGGTTGAATAAAATCGAAAAGGCGTTGTCTGAAACGTGCTGTCTAAAAAGGAAAAGCACAAGCCCTTTATTGTAGGTGTTTTTGTTGTGTTTTGTCTTGTGTGACCTTATCTTTGCCTCATATTCATGTCAAACGCAAAGCCTTCAGGTTAAATTGAATATAAGCCATGCTGGATAACAATTACTCGAACTTTTGGTATTGCACCACAAGCTCCTCAACCAAACCTAAATCAAATTGCGTAATAGCACCTTGAATCGCTTTTTCATGAGTCAATGTCAGTACAGGTTTCAACACTTCAAACGCATATTCTGCTTGCTGCATGTCGCCATTTCTGGCAGCTGACAACAAAGGCAGCCAGCTGTCCGCCGTCAGCGGTTTCAACTCAGCACCACTCACTTCAGTGATAGCAGAATCTTTCTTTTCCTGTAGACAAAGCAATGGTTCAAGCAAAGGAACAAACTGTACATCCAGATGAGCCACCAAGGATTTATGAATCTCTTCTGCTCGATAAGGTTTCCCAATGACCTGCCAAAAACCTTCATCAAGTAACGCTTGTTGTTCATGAGTAAGGCTAGAAGCGGTCACAGCGACAATAGGGATATCGCAATATACATCGTCTTTTTGAATAGCTTTTAGTAAGTCTATACCGGTTTTATTTGGCATTCTAATGTCTGTCATCACTAGATCAGGGGGATTCATCTTAAAAGCTTGTATGGCTTGCTCTCCATCCTCTACCTCAATCACCTGACAACCAGCTTTTTCCAGTAAAGACACGAGAATATCTCTCGACCATTCATCGTCTTCTGCCACCAAAACCGTGATGGGGTCGTTTAGTCGCATATTAAGAACAGTACCCTGCTCATCAAAATCCTCTATATCATCACTGGCAACTTGTAATAGTGGTAAATCAATGATGATTTGCGTCCCCACACCTTCGCTGCTTTTGACCGATAACGAACCCTGCATCAATTTAACCAAGGTCATCGACAACGCCAAACCTAAGCCAGTTCCACCTGACGCCGCGCCCGCTTTACCTTGAACAAAAGGGGTAAAGAGATCTTCCATCAATTCGGTTTCTATTCCAGGTCCAGTATCTTCTATACTGATATGAATGCGTTCCTCTACGATCACAACCACAGCTTTCACATACCCTTCCGTGGTGAACTTCACCGCATTACCCAGTAAATTTGTGAGTATTTGCTGGAGCTTAACCGGATCCATCCACACAAATTGCTGATCGTCGATATTACATTCAACACTTAAACTTAACCCTTTTTCCTGTGCCTGACCTTGAAGCAGCTTGCCAATTTGGCTGACTTCTTTACACAGATTGATTTTTTGCTCATGCAACACAAGTCGCCCAGACTCAATTCGAGCAATGTCTAAAATATCGTTGATCAGCCCTAACAATCGATCGCCAGCGCTCGCTATTGATAAAAAACGCGTTCGTGAAACGCCTGTGAGTTGATTATCTTCTCCAATGAGCTGGGCATAACCAATAATGGCATTTAAAGGGGTGCGAATTTCATGGCTCATATTGGCCAAAAATTGGCTTTTGGCCTGATTGGCTTGCTCTGCGGCCTCTTTTGCCTGCTCCAGCTGCATCGAAACATTTTTTTGTTCGGTAATATCACTCATGATGTCGCCAAATGACGTCGCTTTACCATTTTCATCGCGCAACACAAAATACATTTCATAAGTAGAAAAAACGCGCCCATCTCGGCTTCTTGCCTGCAACTCCCCTTCCCATATGTCATTCTCTTTAAGGTAAGGAATGACAGTTTCTTGCAGGAATTTCTGACTGGCTTCTGGGTAGAATTCAAGATAATTCAATGTCCCCGACGACGGTTCACCTATTTCCTCTCTCACACCAAGTAATGTGCGTATTTTTTCATTAAAATAGGTGATATTTCCATCTAAGGTCGTCATCGCAAAGCCCTGAGCGGAGTTGTCTGCAAAGCTTTTAAATTGTTTGAGTTGATTGATAAGACGATGACGTTCCGTGATATCTCGAGCGATGCCTAAGGTGCCACGAAAGTGAATAGAAGGTTCGATGACAGGAACACGATAAACCTCGAATAAACGTGGCGCCCTTCCATCTTTAGGAAAACCCCAGCTTTGTTCATGCAAGGTTATGCCCGTTTGTAACGCTTCGTTGTCTCTACCTTGATAATACTCACCTTTACCATCTAGGTTTAAATCTTGGTCACTCTTACCCTTAATGCCTTCTTCTGAAATTGAGTTAAAGTCTAAAAAAGCCTGATTGCAATCTAGATAATTTCCTTGCTCATCTTTCGACCACACGATATCGGGAATATTATTAAGCAAAGAGGACAACGTTAACTCTCGACGTCGAGATTCCTCACGAGCTGCGATGAGCTCGTTCTCTGTCGCGACTAAATGACCTATATCTTCGAAAATACCAGCAACGCTTCGCACTCGATTGCGCCCATCAATTCGAGTGACGTTGCCTCGCATTTCTACCCAGAAATAATCATTGTTTGGGTTTTTAATGTTTAGCCTGATTGCGCTGGGCATGGCCCCCATTTCTTTCTCTAGTAATGCCTTCTTCCAGTGTTCAAACGTGACTTGGTCATCAGGAGATAAAAAATCCAGCCATTCACTTAAATGCTTAGGGGTTTTTCTTTCATCAAACCCAAGCTGTATGAAGAATTCAGAGGAAGTGTACAGTCGATTATTCTCGGGAAACCATTCCCAAACGCCTGCGTTGGTCGCCAGAATAGCTCTTGAATAGCGCCGCTGTAAGAGTTTAAAGCGAACTAAAAATACCAGCTGTAAAACAACTAAGAACAGAGCCGTTAGACAAAACAAAACCACAAGCAGTTTGAAAAGTGCTGGAAACTCAACATCCATATTTAGGTATCCTAAAAAATAATTTATTACAATTTTTCGGGTTTATGGAAGTGATAACCTTGCCCCCATTCCACCCCAAGCAGTTTGAGTTTATTGACAATGGTTTGGTTTTCAACAAACTCAGCGACCACTGGCTTATCTAGCATTTTTGCAAGCTTAACAATGGAGTCGACCATGCCGTAGTGAATGTCATTAACATGCATATCTTTAATAAACATGCCATCAATTTTAATTAGATCAAAAGGCAAATCCGTTAAATAAGCAAACGACGAAAAGCCAGTGCCAAAGTCATCCAAAGCGATACTGCAACCGCTTCCATGAAGCATTGCCATGAACTTACGCGTATCTGAAAAGTTATTTAACGCTTCAGTTTCCGTAATTTCAAAGCAAAATTTACGACCATCTAATTGATAATACGCCAGCCGTTCAATAATAAATTCGGCAAAACCTGACTGACGCACAGATAAGGCTGATACATTAAGCGCCACTTGATCAACTTGCTCCCACAAGCCTTCCCTTTCTGCTAATTGCTTCATGGTATGGTTAATGACCCAGCGATCAATTTTAGAAATGATTCCAAATCGCTCCGCCGCTCGAATAAAGTCATTAGGGTAAATCAGCCCACCCGATTCTTCATCTTTCAGCCTTACCAAAATTTCTATCTTTTTTCTCGGTTCATCACTGCTCAATGAACAAACTTGCTGAAAATGCACTTCAAACAAATCCTTTTCAAGACCATCAATAATACGTAGCCCCCAATTTAGGTTGCCACGATGCTCATCATAGGAAAGGTCTTTTGCATTCTTTATAATGCGAGAATGTATTCCTGATTTTTTACTTGCGTAACACACTTCATCGGCCAACATCACGACTTGCTCAAACGACACCATATCAAGTGTTATTGGTATTGCCACTTGCGTCACACTCATTCGAAATTGACGCTCATCCCAAACGAAAGAAAAATTCTTAATCCCTTTTTGAAGCAAACGAAATAAAGACTCAACAGATTCGTCTCCACCCTTACTCACCACTATGGCAAATTTGTCGCCACTTAACCGCGCGCAGAAATCACGTTGAGGATCAATAAACTCACTTATTAAGGATGCCAGCTGATGCAACAACTCATCGCCAGCAATGCAGCCGCATGAATCATTTATCAAGCGAAATTCATTCACATCAATCAAAATAAAAAAAGGAGTGTGTTTAGACGTTTCTGATTGAACATCTGAAATAATATGGGAAATGTGTTCGTCGAGTGCATCTCGGTTGTAAAGCTGCGTAACGAAATCATGTTGGGCAAGATATTTCAGCCTATCTTGCATATAGCGTCTTTCGCTTACCTCTTTACGAAGATTCCGATTCACTAGATTTAGGTCAGAAGTACGCTCTCTTACTTTTTCTTCCAATGAAACCGTAAGCGCTCTTAATTCATGGACTAATTGAAACTTTTCTAATTGATGCTGAACTCTAGAGCGCACTTCTTCAATCCGGATAGGCTTACTGATGTAATCGTTTCCACCGACTTCAAAGCCACGACTAATATCGTCTGCTAATGCCGTCACAAAAATGACAGGAACATCTTTGTATCTCGGATGAGATCTAATACGGCGACAGGTTTCAAAACCGTCTATCCCGCCCATCATGACATCCAATAAAATCAAACATGGCTGCGTTCTTTCTAGTAACTCTAGGGCGCGTTCACCTGAGTTAGCAACAGCAATCTTACAATCTAATGCAGCAATTACATCCTGTAAAACCCGTAAATTTTCTGGTACATCGTCGACAATTAACACTGTTGGAGATTGCTTCATACCTAGCCATGCCTTCCATATGGTTTCAAAACTACCCAAATAGAGTAATGAAAACACTGTAATCGAACAATTAATATGCAATATAGACAAATACTAACTCTGTTTCTTATAGAAGATCTATATAAGTTATGTATCTAAAAAGTAACCCAGCAACGAACACTTGGCACCAAATTCCGGCATAGTTTAAAATTCAATATTAAAAAAGAGAAAAATGTATATAAAGCTAGCCCTTACTGCCCACCATTGGTATTTGAGTCTATTCTGGCCGTCGGTGCTAATGACCAACAACAGAGTTTAAAAAATCAGAACGCTAGCAGTGATCGCTTTTTGTAGAAATTGATCGCAGCGACCAAACTCGGTGCTGAGTTCATCGATAAAACTGAAGTTAGTTTCATTCCAAAAAAAACAGAATCAATAATCTGTTGGCTTTTTTTATTAATACCCTCGCGCATTTATGATATCAAAAGACATTAGCGCTACTCATCAAAACGAAAACGAGGCTACAATAGCCAAATGAGAATCACACTTAGACAATTACAAATATTTGAAGCCGTTGTCCATACGGGATCCGTTACAGCCGCGGCTGAAATGGTATCCATAAGCCAACCAGCAGCAAGCCAAGCATTAAGAGAACTAGAGGCCTTACTAGGTCGCCCTCTTTTTCGCCGACATGGCAAGCGCTTACAAATAACCCCACAAGCCAGACATCTTCTCCCACAAGCTCGCGCGGTTCTTAGTCAAATAGAACAAATAGAAAGCATGGGCAATGAAGATGAACTCAGTGGCTCTTTGCATTTGGCAGCAAGTGTGAGTGTTGGCAACTATTTACTCCCTAAGCAAATGTCTTTATTTAAGCGTGAGCATCCCAATATTCGCTTTAATTTAGAAATTGGGAATACGCAAAGTGTCATTCAACAATTACTGACTGGGAAAGCCGAGGTTGGTTTTATTGAAGGCTACTGCCAGCACGCAGAATTAATGACGCAGGTATGGTTAAAAGACGAGCTTGTTGTATTTGGTTCTGTCGAAGAAGACCGTTCTGAAAATTTATCTTGGGAGGATTTAAAACAAGCCAACTGGGTTATGCGTGAATCAGGCTCTGGCACTCGTAATATTCTGGAACAAGCCACAGCAGCTCAAATTCCTCAACTCAATGTGGTGCTTTCTCTTGCTCATATGGAGGCAGTAAAGCAGGCCGTCATTCATCAAATGGGGCTCGGGTGTTTATCTCGTATGGCCATTTCCCAAGAGTTAAACTCGGGGCTAATTCGCCTTTATCATACGCCATTGGAACTTAACCGAAACCTACTGATTGTTACACCCAAAAATACAGCACTAACACAAAACGCCCAACGCTTTATCGACCTATGTCGCGCCGTTCCAATCTTAGCGAATAGTTAAATCATGAACTTCGCGGTTGTAGTTTGCACCAAGGAAAATACAATCAATTCATATAATAGACCAATCATGTGAATCACATAAAAAAGTATGAATATTAATAAAATAGACCTTAATCTTCTTATTTATCTTGATGTGTTATTAAGAGAATGCAACGTCACTCGCTCTGCAAGTAAGCTTAACATTACTCAGCCAGCCATGAGCAATGGCTTGAAAAGGTTGCGTGATTTACTCAGCGATCCTCTACTTGTTCGAACCAGCGAAGGTATGAAACCGACTGAAAAAGCCCTTCGCCTTCAGCCGATTGTTCGTAAAGTCTTACTTGAGTTAGAAGAAGCCCTACAACCAGAGGCAGACTTCAATGAAGGTACCAGTACACGTGTGTTTAGAATCATGGCCAGTGATTACGCAACCTCAACCGTTATTCCTCGATTACTGAATCGTCTGCGTGAACACGCCCCTGGCATTACGCTGGACATCATGACACCAAGCGATGTGACTTTTCATGATGTTGAAGCTGGCAGGATTGATATGGCCATCAATCGCTTTGAAGAGTTACCACAATCGTTTCATCAGAAAAGTGTGTGGTTCGATACCTTTGTCTGCATGATGAGTTCAAAAAATCCGATAAAAGACCATTTTGATATTGATGCGTACCTCCAGGCTCAACACATTTGGGTCAGTAAAACAGGCTTCGGCGTCGGTGTGGGCATGGACCCTACCGATGTACAAAAACTCGGCTGGGTGGATGAAGCACTGCAAGCGCTTGACCGCAAACGCAGCATTCGGGTGTTCACGAGAAGTTATCACACCGCAATGCATCTGGCTCTGGAGCAGGATCTTATCGCCACCTTGCCTAAAAAGGTCGCAATGATCAATAAGAAGAATCCAGATTTGGTTATTCTCGATCCCCCGTTCAATATTCCAAAAATTGAGTTAAAAATGATTTGGAGCCCTTTACTGCATCACGACGCGAGCCACATTTGGTTTAGACGACAAGTCATCGATGTAGCCAATGAGCTAAAAGCACAAACTAAACAATAAAAAGTAGGATTATGTTTACCGTTTCTCATGTCCATCATGTTGCCATTATTTGCTCTGACTATGACGTCTCAAAGCGCTTCTACAATGAAATTCTTGGGTTCAAAATTGTTGAAGAAACCTACCGAGAAGCACGCCAGTCTTATAAATTAGATCTTGCTATCAATGAGCAACAACAAATAGAACTTTTCTCTTTTCCATCACCGCCAGCAAGACCTTCCCACCCAGAAGCACAAGGACTAAGACACTTGGCGTTTGCAGTACAGGATCTAGAATCATGCATCCAACACTTAAATAAGCATGGCATTGTCACAGAGGACATTAGGCTTGATGATTTAACGGGGAAACGCTTTACCTTTTTTGCCGACCCAGATGGCTTACCTCTTGAGCTTTACGAAGGGTAAAAGAAAAAGTTCGAAACACCATAATGAAGACAATAAAAAAGCGTCCATTAGTTTTCATAATGAACGCTTTTATCAACTATTCATGACAACTTTTACTTACTGTAAAAGTGAGCCTTATAGCGATTTAGAATTTTCAGCAAGGTAAGATGCAACACCTTCAGGTGAAGTATTCATACCTTTGTCACCTTTGTTCCAGCCTGCAGGGCAAACTTGGCCGTTCTCTTCGAAGAACTGAAGTGCGTCTACAACACGAACCAACTCATCCATGTTACGACCAATAGGCTCGTCGTTTACAACTTGTGAACGAACGATACCTTTTTGATCGATAACGAAAGAAGCACGCATCGCAACACCCGCTGGGTAGTAAGAATCACCGCCCTCAGATTCAATGCCATACGCTTTAGCAATAGCATGATCCATATCGGCCGCTAGCGTGTATTCAACAGCGCCGATACCACCTTGCTCTACTGGGGTGTTACGCCAAGCGTTGTGAGTAAAATGAGAATCGATAGAAACACCAACAACTTCTACGCCCATTTCACGGAATTTATCCATGCGATGAGACATAGCAATAATTTCAGACGGGCATACAAAAGTGAAATCCAATGGATAGAAAAACACGATAGCGTATTTACCTTTGATCGTTTCAGACAAGCTGAAAGAATCCACAATTTGGCCATCAGCCAATACCGCTGGAACTGTAAAATCAGGCGCTTTTTTACCAACTAAAATAGACATCTTTAAAATCTCCTTTATTTCTTAAAATTTAACAGAATAATGTTTCATCAAATAATGTCGCCCTTAAACAGACAACGTATTAGCTTACTCTTCAGTTGTACCAACAGCAGCGTTAATCAAGGTTTGCAATTCACCGTTACCTGCCATTTCAACAATAATGTCACAGCCGCCAACTAACTCACCTTTGATCCAAAGCTGTGGAAACGTTGGCCAGTTAGCGAATTTTGGAAGCTCTGCACGAATATCTGGATTGTCTAAAATATTCACAAAAGCAAAACGCTCACCACAAGCCATAAGAGCTTGAACCGCCTGAGAGGAAAAACCACACTGAGGCGCACGAGGGTTACCTTTCATGTATAGCAGGATATCGTTGCTATTAATTTGCTCTTTAATTGTTTCGATTGTATTACTCATATTAAAAACCTCGTTCTTGGACTGCGTCTAACATGGCGACAAACACATTGTTAATGCCACCACAAAATGAACAACCACTAAATTCATTTAAAGTTGCATCAGTTTATTGGGTCTGGTGGTGCATTTACAACCCCAAGAAGACGCTTTCCTTTGCTCTTTCTATCGTTAATTGCCCTTTACTCACTTACCTGAGTGTATTAAATTGGTCGATTCCCTTTTCAAAAGACAATTAAGGAGCTCTAGCGTGTCGCCAAGACATTTTCTTACTCTGAAAGATCTAACTTCTGATGAGTTAAAACAGTTACTACTACGAGCTTCTGAGCTTAAGAAAATTCATCATGAAGGCACTTTATTCCAACCGTTGAAAAACCGAGTACTGGCGATGATTTTTGAAAAATCGTCCACTCGTACTCGCGTTTCTTTCGAAGCGGGTATGGCTCAATTGGGTGGTCACGCGCTTTTCCTTTCGTCCCGTGATACCCAGCTTGGGCGTGGTGAACCGGTAGAAGACAGTGCTCGGGTCATTTCCAGCATGGTAGATGCCGTGATGATCAGAACATTTGACCATGAAACCATTGAAACCTTTGCTAAATACTCATCGGTTCCGGTTATCAATGCCCTTACAGACGACTATCATCCGTGCCAACTTCTTGCTGACATGCAGACTTATCAAGAGCATAGAGGCTCCATTGAAGGTAAAAAAGTAGTCTGGGTCGGTGATGGCAATAACATGTGTAACTCTTACATTAACGCCGCCGCACTCCTAAACTTTCAACTTGTCGTCGCCTGCCCTGTGGGATACGAGCCAAATGCAGACCTAGTTGAAGAGCATAAAGACCGCGTCACTGTCGTTCATAACACTCATGAAGCAGCAAAAGGCGCCGACCTCATTGTTACTGACGTATTTGCCTCTATGGGGCAAGAAGACGAGCAAGAACAACGCCTGAAAGATTTTGATGGCTTCCAAGTAAATTCAGAGCTTATGGCAAAAGCCAACCCTGATGCGCTATTCATGCATTGTTTGCCAGCACACCGTGGTGAAGAAGTGTCTGCCGATGTCATAGATCGCACAGACTCTGTCGTATGGGATGAAGCAGAAAACCGCCTGCACGCACAAAAAGCATTACTTGAGTTTTTATTGTGCCGCTAACACAATAAAAAAGCTCGTCTGGGCGCAATCATCCAGCGAGCTTTTTTATATCCAACACATTGAAAAAAACGCATCAACCGTGAATTACTATGAGCATTATTGAAGTTAGGCATTTAAAAACACTGACCGCGTTAAGAGAAACAGGCAGCTTAGTCGAAGCCGCTGAACGAGTACATTTAACGCAGTCTGCTTTATCTCACCAGCTCAAAGATCTAGAAGAGAAGCTAGGCTGTCCATTATTCATTCGAAAAACCAAACCTGTCCGCTTCACCAGTGCTGGACTGCGTTTATTACAACTTGCCGATGATGTTCTACTCTCATTTCGATCCGCTCAGCGAGATATTCACCGCTTTGCAGAAGGCGAAAGCGGCCGTTTACACATCGCCATCGAGTGCCACAGTTGCTATGAATGGCTCATGCCAACGATTGATCACTTTCGTGAACATTGGCCAGATGTCGAGCTAGACCTTTCTACGGCGTTTGGCTTTATGCCTCTGCCTGCCCTCGCTCGTGGCGATTTAGATTTAGTGGTAACATCCGATCCTCAAGATATTCCCAATATTGAATACATCCCTTTATTTCAATATGAATCGCAAGTCGCCCTGTCTCGACATCATCCATTGGCAAAAAAAGAGTTTCTAAGCCCGGAAGATTTCGAGAAAGAAACACTCATCACCTATCCTGTTGAAACAGAGCGACTGGATATTTTTAAACATTTTCTAAACCCTGCCGGTATTTCACCTGCCAAAATCCGCCACAGCGAGCTAACGCTCATGATGATGCAATTGGTTGCCAGTGGTCGTGGTCTATGCTGTCTGCCTAATTGGGCATTAACAGAATACACAAATCGGCAATATGTGATGACAAAATCACTTGGTGAAGAAGGTGTTTGGTGTAAGCTCTATTTGGCAATCAGAAAAGACCAGCGTGAAAACGCCTACATGGAAGACCTTATATCTACGGCATCTAAAACGTGCTTTAAGAACCTAAAAGGCATTCTAGCCCCAGAACTTTAGGGGACTTATATCAGCATCAGGACAAGGTGTTCTGATGCTGATTACGTGACCAAATCAAACTAAATTTAGCGCCACCAGACTCACTCGCATCGATCAATACTGCACCGCCATGCCAAAAAGCAATACGCTGAACAATTGCGAGCCCTAACCCATAACCTCCTGAAGCACGCGTCCGGCTGTTATCCAATCGCTGGAAAGGTATAAAAACTTTATCCCTGTCTTCAAAAGCAATACCAGGACCATCATCTTCAATATCTAACTGCCAACGCTCTGAGTCATGAGAGAAAGTAATGGAGATTTTGCTAGCAGCGTATTTAGCTGCATTCAAAATAAGATTCTGTAAGGCTCTGCTCAGATGATGTTCATCTGCCAACACTATGTCTGCCTCATTAATATCCACGTCGACACTAAGATGCTGAAGTAGCAGGTGATTATGTCTCAAAATGCCATCAACTAATTGAGAAATAGAAAGCTCTTTGAAATTAAGTTCTAATGAGCCACCCTCTAGCTTTCCGTAAGTAAGCACTTCATCCACCAACGTATTCAGCTCTTCGACATCACCTTCCAGCGCTTCGATAGATTTAGCAACATCATCATCCACTTCGTCCTTCATCACCTCCAACCCGAACCGTAAACGGGCAATAGGTGTTCTTAACTCATGGGAAATGGCATTTATCATTTCACGCTGCACTTTCAATAAGCGTTGAATATGTGATGACATAGAATCAAATGAATAAGCCAATTCTTTTAGTGTGCCATTACTATCCGGAATACCTTTTGGCAAACCACTTCTACCACGAGCAATTTGACGAGTAATACTTTCAAATGTCTTTCGCTTAAAATCCAGAGAGACTAATTCACGCCAGATGAGAATAAGCATGACTAGCATTCCTACAAAGACAATAATAACCACAGTAAAGGTTAAGGAAATATTTTCTTCATGAACAATGGACAAGTAAACAGCGCCGTCCGCCTCATCATCTTCCCATAAGAAACCATACTCCCCATAAGCACCATGAACCAAGGCAACACCCGTTAACACACTGGGAGATTTAGAAGAAATATACTCAACAGAAAGACACGGCATATTTTCAATTAAAGACTTCTTATCCTGATAACTCATCTGATCTGATAGAAGAAAACGCTGCAACAAGGATTCAAATTTAAAAAATTTGTCATGTTGATACGCTCGGCCCATTAATACAGACTGACCAGAATGTTCAAACGTTAATTGATAGCTATTATCGGGGAATTTAAGCCATTTTTTTTGACTTATTAACGAGGAAATCGTTGAAATTGAAAGAGGCTCAGTTAGCTGTAAAGTCCAATTAAACTGAGACTCTGGTAGCTGCTGGCTAATACCAGAAAGCAGGAGAACAGAGCTTATTTCTGCGTCTACACAAAGCAATTGTTCTACTCTTGAAGCACTGAAGCGAGCTTGAGTAAATGCCATAACAACGTAACAGGACAAGACAATAACGACACCTCCAAACACCAGGTGCCGATATAAACGCCACATTTCAGCTCGCATTACGTTCCTATACTTCTTTTACAAACAAGTAACCCTTACTACGAATGGTTTTTATACGACGAGGATGAATTGGGTCATCGCCTATTTTTGAGCGAATTCGAGAGATTCTAACATCAACAGAACGATCTTGACCGTCGTACTCGATACCACGCAACTCACCAAAAATCTCTTCACGACTTAGAATACGACCAGCACTACTGGCCAACAACCACAATAAATCAAATTCAGCACTGGTAAGTTCGACTTCTTCTTCGAGCAACCAAGCCTCACGACGAGAGTTATCAATTGTCAAAGGGCCAAAAATCAAGTTCTGCTCTTCTTTAGAGGATTCAGCAGACAGGTCAACATCTTGCGTACTGCGACGCAATAACGACTGTACTCTTGCTAACAACACCCTTGGTTTTGCAGGCTTAGAAACATAATCATCCGCCCCTATTTCTAAACCTAAAATTTGGTCGACATCATCACTGCGAGCCGTCAACATTAAAATAGGTCCTTTGTAGTCATGACGGACACTGCGACATACTGTAAAGCCGTCAGCACCGGGCAACATCAAATCTAAAATAACAAGAGAAGGTTGCTCTTCAATAATACGAGAAATAGCCTTGCGGCCATCTGCTTCAACACCAACGTTGAAACCATTCTTTTGTAAGTATTCTTGAGTCAATAAAGCTAAACGCTCATCGTCCTCAACAATTAAAATAGTTTGGTTGTCATCTAAACTCATGGGCAATCCTCGTCCAACTATTATCGTTTTAGAATTAATTTACTAGAAGATCTTGAATTTTTCTAACTCTCTCGCGATTTACACCGAAGTCGGAATGACCCACACGCGAGCCCGAACGAAAATGTACAACGCTATCCGCTTCGGGGAGATAGAACTCAACATCATCAATATAGCCCACCAAGTGACTCGTCACCTCGAAATGGACATAGCCTAAGGTACTACTCACAATCCGAGCATTTCCCTTATTCAACATATAGGATTCGATAGATAACTGCGTGTCTTTACGACCGCCCGTGTAAATAATAGGCTCAGCATAATGAACCGTATCTTCTGGCGCTGCCTGCGTCGACACACAATTAGGAGACGAGGAACAAGGCTTCAACAGACCATCCGTTACACCAAGCCCTTCAGGCAATTTATTACTTACATTTACGTAAATAAAAAAACCGACAACCAAGACCACAATTAATGCAATTATCCAGCGAACCATGCTTCTACGACTCCAAACCAATTTATCTTAACGAAACGACCTTTTGCCTGGTTTTTTAGGCTTAAATTCCTGTTTATCGCTACTCTGCCAATCAAAGCCTTTATTTGCGCCGCGACGTGCACCGCCCGCCGTTGCTTTATTCTTGTGACGTTTAAGTTCAAGCTTTTGCTGCTGCGTCTTAGGTTTCAATTCCGACACTTTAAGATCAACCATGGCACACAATGAATTAACTTCAGCGTCTTCCATTTCGACCCAACGACCTACTTTTGCTTTTGACGGTAAGAAAATAGGACCAAAACGAACACGCTTCAAACGGTTAACCTTAACGCCTTGGGACTCCCAAAGACGACGAACTTCGCGGTTACGACCTTCCATTAAGCATACGTAAAACCAGCGGTTAATACCTTCACCACCACCATCGACAATATCAGTAAACTTGGCAATACCATCGTCCATGATCACGCCTTTTTTCAACGCGGCAATGTTTTCTTCTGTTACTTCACCCATGACACGGACAAGATACTCTCGATCTATCTCCGTCGATGGGTGCATCAATCTATTCGCTAGTTCACCATCCGTCGTAAAGAGCAACAAACCAGAAGTATTAATATCCAAACGGCCTACCGCAATCCAGCGCTCTCCGCGCAGCTTAGGTAGCTTATCAAAAACAGTCGGTCGACCTTCTGGGTCTTTACGAGTACAAACCTCACCTTCGGGTTTGTTATAAATAATAATACGGCGATTTTCACCTGCTTCTGTCGCTTCGATGACATATCCATCTATCGAAACTGTATCTGTCAGGCTTACACGGTCGCCTAATGTAGCAACCTCACCATTCACTAATACACGACCTTCACGGATACGGGTTTCCATTTCACGGCGTGAACCCTGACCTGCTCTTGCTAATACTTTTTGTAACTTTTCGTCCATTACGAACCTCTTAGAGGGAATGCTTCTCAGCAACCCAGTTTTAATAATATTAATTGACTATTTAGCGCATTATAAGCCACACACCGTGGGCCTTGACAGCTGAATATTAAACAATTTACTGAAACGGCGCAGGATCCCCTGCACCAATACGAACTACTTCAATGCTATCAGCATCCATTTTAACGACCGTTGTCGGCTGTAGTCCACAAAAGCCGCCATCTATAACTAAATCTAGCGCATGTTCGAGCGTATCGCGAATGTCGTATGGGTCGGTCATCGGATCGGTTTCTCCAGGTAAAATAAGAGAAACACTCATGATCGGCTCGCCCAACTCTTCTAACAACGCAGACACTATTTGATTATTTGGGATTCGAATACCAATCGCCTTTCTTTTTGGATGCAATAACCGCCTAGGCACTTCTGATGTGGCACTGAAAATGAAGGTGTAAGGACCTGGAGTATTATTTTTAAGTAAGCGATATAGGCGATTGTCAAACCGTGCATAGGTTGATATTTCAGATAAATCACGACACACCAACGTAAAGTTATGCTTATCATCTAAGCGACGAATTGCTCGAATTCGATCCTGTGCTGATTTATCACCAAGATGACAACCCAATGAATATCCACAGTCTGTTGGATAAGCAATAACACCACCATTACGAATGACTTCTGCCGCTTGTTTAATCAAACGCGACTGTGGGTTTTCTGGGTGTATCTGAAAAAATTGACTCAACCTACTCTCCACTAAAAATGTCAATATATACACAAAACCTAACACCTAAGAAGCTAGGTTATAAAAATTTTGCTATGCCCAAGCCTGCCAAACTAAATCGACTTCACTTTCATGTATTTGGGTGAACTTTCCCACCTGCATCCAAGACCCAAACGGTCCATGATAGTCACTTCCTACTGAGGCTTTTAGTCCAAACTCTCTCGATAAGCGCTCCAGTAAGCGAACACTATCTGGACGCTCATTACCCGAAACAATTTCGATCCCAGTCCCACCCCATTTTTTAAAATCGCCCAATAAGCGTTTTAATTTGGTCACGGTAAGAGGGTAGCGTTTAGGGTGTGCTAAAACCAACTCCATATTTTGACCCGAAAGTGCGGTTAATACCGTTTCAAGGTCAGGCCACACATCCCGCAATTGCCCCAACCGTTTATTACCTAAATAACGATCAAACGCTTTATTCGCGTCTTTCACAAACCCTTTCTCAACCAATAAACTCGCGAAATGTGGTCGCCCTAGCTGGCTTTCACCAGCCAATGCCGTCGCTTCATCAAACAAATCAGGTAACCCCTGTTTTACCAACAAATCGGCAATCCGTCGTGCTCGATCTAAACGTATTGCCTGATTTTCTTCGACAATCGACAGTAAAGCAGGATTATCCCGTGTAAAGTTTAATGCCACCATATGCAGAGGAACACCATTCCACTGGGTTGATAGCTCAACGCCATTGATGAAACTTAACCCATGTTCAGACGCTCTTTGGCCTGCTTCAGCAATTCCATCCAATGTGTCGTGATCCGTTAGAGCGAACAGGGACACTTTTTGCTCGACGGCAAGATCGACTAGTTGAGTCGGCGAAAACTTACCATCCGAACACGTTGAATGGGTGTGTAAATCGACTTTTCGGTAACTCGCAGCTTCAGGCATAGATTGACTGTTCTTTAAAAGGAATGATGGTTATTATAAGACCAGCATACATACATTCTAGTATACATACACTGGGTTTTTTATATGAAAATACTATTCGACTTTCTTCCAATCGTTATCTTTTTTGCTGTTTATAAAATGACAGGAGACATCATTCTCGCAACGGCCGTTTTGATTCCAGCAACACTTATTCAAGTTGGTTTTACTTGGTTTAAAAACAAAACCGTAGAGAAAATGCATATTATTTCATTGGTGTTAGTCGTGCTATTGGGCGGCGCGACAGTATTAATGGGAAATGGAGATTTCATCAAATGGAAGCCGACAATCGTCAACGGCCTTTTTGCTATTGTCTTTTTTGGTAGCCAGTTTATTGGCGATAAAAACATCATTCAACGCATGATGGGCGATAAACTTGAGCTGCCTTTTAAAATATGGCGTACTCTGAATCTTGCTTGGGTCTGTTTCTTTATTGTTTCTGGCGCGACTAACTTATATGTCGCCTTCTCTTACAGTGAAGAGATATGGGTAGACTTCAAACTGTTTGGGTTATTAGGCATGACGATTGTCTTTATTCTGCTGCAAGGTATTTATCTCTCATCACATTTACAAAATAAGGAATAGCAATGCTTTACTCAATTATTGGCGAAGATGTGACCAACAGTCTTAGCGCACGTTTAAAAGCACGACCTGCACACCTTGCTCGCCTAGAAGCACTGAACAGCGAAGGCCGTTTGATCTTAGCAGGCCCAAACCCTGCCATCGATTCAAATAACCCAGGCGATGCTGGCTTTACTGGTAGCGTTGTGATCGCTGAATTCAGCAGCCTTGAAGAAGCAAAAGCATGGGCTGACGCGGACCCTTATATGGACGCTGGCGTTTATAAAAACGTAACGATAAAACCTTTCAAACAAGTTTTCCCAAATACCTAAAAGAAAACACACCCTAATCTTCTCTGCGGGGAAGATTAGGGAAGGTTATTTGTAATAAATTTAAATTTTCACATCTGAATGCCCTAAGTCTCGATCAGGATCAATAACATCCCTCATTCTTTGCTTTAGCACTTTCGCCTCTGGAAAACCGTCTTCTTCTTTTCGACACCAAATTTCCTGGCCATTCACCCTTATCTTAAAAATACCGCCCTGTGTCGGCAACAGTGTGACACTTTTAATATCGTCATCAAATGTCGTTAGCAACTCTTGAGCCAGCCACGCGGCGCGCAACATCCAACGACATAAAGTACAATACTCAATTTCTACGGCAGCAGTTCGCATTCATTTTCTCTCCGGTAAATACACAAAACGTCTTGGCATGTTATGACACACCCAATAGTATTGGGCATACATTAAATAAGGAAGTAGCACTATGCGTAAATCTCTTATCACCAGTCTTGCTTTACTGGCTTTTTGCTCACAACTAGAAGCCACCGAAGTCGATATTTTAACCAGCCAAGGCACCATCCGAGTAGACCTAAAAGACGAAGCCGCTCCAAAAACGGTAGAGAACTTCTTACGTTATGCTGATGAAGGGTTTTACGATGAGACCATCTTTCACCGTGTAATTCGCGGTTTCATGGTGCAAGGCGGTGGTTTTACAACAGACCTAGAGCGTAAAACTACACACCAAGCCGTGGCTTACGAAGGCGACAATGGATTAGCCAATAATCGAGGAACGCTGGCCATGGCTCGCACGCAAGACCCAAATAGTGCCACGTCGCAATTTTTCGTTAACCAAGTCGATAACGCCTTTTTAAATGATGGCTCGCGCGGCGCGGCGGGTTATACCGTATTCGGTGAAGTCGTTACGGGTATGGATATTGTCGATGCCATTTCTGCGGTACCAACATCAAGCGTTGGACCATATCAAAATGTACCAACGACTCCTGTCGTCATCAAGAGCATTGTCCGTGTTAACTAGCTACCAACTAGAAAAACCGTCATTAAGCTGGGGAGATGACGGCGCGCCGCACTCCAACCAGTTCGATGATGTCTATTTTGATAAAGAATCCGGTTTAGAAGAAACTCGCTATGTTTTCCTACACAACAACCACTTAGCTGAGCGCTGGAAGTCTCTTAAGAAAAACGCATTTGTCATCGCTGAAACAGGTTTTGGCACTGGCTTAAACTTCCTCTGTGCATGGCAAGATTTTTTAGCGGAAGCGCCTAGTGACAAGCAACTGCATTTTATTTCTGTAGAAAAGTACCCACTGACAAAAGGCATGCTAATAGATGCTTTGAAGATGTGGCCTTCTCTCAGTCATTTTAGTCAGCAACTTATCGAGGCTTATCCAGAAATCTGTCATGGCATGCATCGCGTTGAACTTGAACAAGGAAAAATTCAGCTGACACTCTGGTTTGGTGAAGCAGAAGAAGGCTTCGCCGCGTTAAACGCCGACGTAGATGCGTGGTTTTTAGATGGCTTTGCGCCGAGCAAAAACCCAGAGATGTGGACCGACAACCTATTCAAGCACATCCATCGACTTAGCCACCAAGGCACCACTTGCGCGACTTTTACTGCGGCGGGAATTGTTCGCCGAGGCCTACAAAGTGTCGGCTTTGATGTTAAGAAGGTAAAAGGTTTTGGTCAAAAAAGAGAAATGGTCGTTGCGGAACTTAAACAACCAACAGCCGCACTATCAGAGCGCATGTCACAAGGCCAATCTTGGTTTAACCTACGCCAAGAAAAACAAACAGAAGTCACTCATGTATTAGTGGTCGGTGCAGGATTAGCTGGGGCAAATACGGCGTATGCACTTGCAAGCCAAGGCATAAACGTCACAGTATGGGAACAAGGTGACCACATTGCTTGCGGTGCATCAGGCAACCCACAAGGCATGCTCTACCCTAAATTAGCGTCACAAGACACGCCTGTTAATCGCTTTTATTTATCCGCTTACTTACATGCTACTCGTCTCTATTCGATATTGGATAAACAGAAAGCATTTTGGGATCAGTGCGGCTTAATACAAATTCCAAAAAATGAGAAAGAGACCGAACGTTTCGAAAAGCTTATCAATGAAAAACGCTACCCAGAGACTATTTTACGTGCCGCTGAGGATAACGACAGAGAAGGAAGTTTGTTATTACCGCTTTCTGGTTGGGTGGTACTGACTCAGCTTTGCGAAAAGCTACTCTCTCACAAAAACATTAAGGTTAGCTTAAACACGCGCCTTGAAAGCCTTTCTCAAATTCATTCTGCTTCCCAACCCATTAGTTGGGAAGCAATATCAAGTAATCAACAAGCATGTTTCTCTCATGTCGTTTTATGCACAGCAAATGATACCGAAGCGCTCGACGTCGCGCCAAATACACCTGCGCACCCTATTCGAGGACAGGTCTCGTTTATTGACATAGAAAAAGCCCAGGCCGCTTGTAAGGCCGTAGGGGAATCTGACTATAAAATAGACATTAACAAAGTCTTATGTGAATTTGGGTATGTTTCACCCTCTATAAATGGCTTGCTGCATTTTGGGTCAACCTATGACTTGAAAGATCATGATGACCAAGTAAGAGATGAAGACCATAAACGAAATCTGGCAATTTTAGAAAGGCTGCTGTTATTGCCGAAAGGGACGTTTGACAGTAAAGAATGCGGTGGGAGAGTATCGTACCGATGTGCGGTTCCTGACTACACCCCCATAGTAGGACCAGTTCAATCAGACAAAGTGTGCCAACAAGCCTATGCAGCTCTCAGTAAAAACGCAAAATGGCGGTCAGACAAAGTGATAGAACCAATCAATCAGCTCTACATGAACATTGGCCATGGATCGAGAGGATTGATATCGACACCGTTAAGTGGCAGTTATATTGCCAGCTTAATCCTCGGTACACCTTCGCCTTTAGAGCAAGACATTAGCCATAAGCTGCACCCTAGTCGCTTTATTATCCGAGACTTAAAACGCAGCCAAAATAACCAGCCGCATTAAGCCTACATTGAGTCATTTTGATAGACTCAATGTAAAGCCGTTTTATAAACCAAAACTGTATTACAGCTCAAACAATTCACACGCACTTGGAATAAGATTAGCGAAGCGATTCAATGTTTGAGGGCGATACACGTATTGATTAAGCTCTGGCAACATGGCTCGTAATTTGTCGCTTAATTGCATCAAACTTGGATTCATAGGCTCGTAAGGGTACACGTGATCCTGCAAGCTCAGTTTATGCAGTTCATCAAGCTCGTCTTGCAATATACCTTTCATCGCAAAAAAACGATCTTTCTGATTAATATCATTGGTTTCCCAATAAACATCAGAAAGCAACTCATTTAATTCATAAAAGATATGTAATGCATCAGCAACATTTTTTTCAGACATATTATCTCCATCTTTTTGAGCAATCTTCACATTGCCCCTTGTAATGTTTAACCCTAACCCTATAACCTACATTCTAAACGTGAACGTATATAGGTGAATACCCCTTGAGTAAAACAATGCATCATGCAGTGACTTCTGACAATCTATGGCAATCTTTGCAAGCAGAAGCTGAAAAGCTTGCACAAGACGAACCTATTTTAGCCAGTTACTTTAACACTACTATATTACGCCATGATTCATTGTGTGCTGCGTTAAGCTTTTTACTTGCCAGCAAGTTAGACAGCATATCAATTCCAGCGATGGTATTACGAGAAGTATTCGAAGAAGCCATGGCCGATACACACTCTGGCATTGTCAGATGCATCGAGCAAGATATTTTAGCCATAAAAGAAAGGGACGCTGCCTGCGACACCCTAACTACTCCTCTTTTGTTTTTTAAAGGCTTTCACGCATTACAAACCTATCGTGTAGCTAACTGGCTTTGGAAAAATGATCGGAAAAGTCTAGCGCTTTACCTGCAAGGACAAATGTCTATGGTGTTCAGTGTGGATATTCATCCAGCGGCAACGATTGGCTGTGGCGTCATGCTCGATCACGCGACAGGGCTTGTCGTGGGTGAAACCTGCGTCATAGAAGACAATGTCTCAATTTTGCAGTCGGTCACTCTTGGCGGCACAGGTAAAGAACATGGTGATCGTCATCCTAAGATTCGTTCTGGGGTATTGATTGGCGCAGGAGCCAAAATCTTAGGCAATATTGAAGTCGGTGAAGGGGCAAAAATCGGCGCAGGAAGTGTGGTACTAGAAGCGGTTGAGCATCACACGACAGTCGCTGGGGTTCCTGCAAAAGTCGTAGGACGCAACACAGAAGAAGAGCCCGCACGCATCATGGATCACAACATAAACCATTGCCTTCGTGATTGCTCAGAATAAACAGTGCTCCGAGCTCTCTATTCACAACAAGATACCCATTCAGAAAATAACCACGGCCTCACATGAGGTCGTAGTTGCTTAATGCATCTTTCGGAATCATTTTAATGGTTTCACTCTCCGTATCAAATAACAATACGGCCTCCCCTTTCTTCAACACCTGCAATGCCTGATCGCGTTTTTGCGCTGCGGATAAATCGTAATCACCGTAATCTGTACCATCGCGCGACACAATATCACCCAAAATGGTATCTAGTGCCTCTGGAGACAGTGAGTCGTAAGGAATTAATGTATCCAATTAAATTGCTCCATGTTGACTAAGTAAGGCAATAACACCTGCTTCATCGATAACTGGCACATCCAAAGATTGCGCTCTAGTGAGTTTAGAGCCGGCTTTTTCACCCGCCACTAAACAGTCAGTTTTTGCCGATACCGAGCTGCTCACCTTAGCACCCAATGACTGTAATTTGTCTTTTACTTGATCACGGCTAAACTGACTTAAAGATCCTGTTACCACATACGTTTTACCTGATAGCGGCAGTTCATCAGATGAGGCTTGTGATTTTTTTTCCCAAACAACGCCAGCGCCGAGCAAACCGTGGATTGTTTTCCGATTCATTTCTTGATCGAAAAACAACTTAACGTGTTGAGCCACAATCGGCCCAACGTCTTCGACCTCTACTAAAGTCTCTTGATCCGCTGCTATCAGATCATCAAGTTCAGTAAAATAGTTTGTTAGCGCTCGAGCCGTTGCTTCACCAACTTCTCGAATGCCTAGTGCATAAATGAAGCGATTAAATTGAGTGGATTTTGCACTTTCAATTGAGGCAAGCAGCTTCTCTACCGATTTTTGCCCCATGCGCTCCATCGCTAAAAGTGACTCTTTCTTTTCATATAGAGTAAAAATATCGACTGGGGTTTTGACAAACTCTTGATCCACCAGCTGCTCGATCAATTTATCGCCAAGGCCATCGATATCCATCGCTTTACGAGAGACAAAATGCTTTAACGATTCTTTTAGCTGGGCACCACAAACCAAACCACCAGTACAACGAATGATCGCTTCACCTTCAACTTGTTCTAAATCTGAGCCACAAACAGGACAAGCATCTGGAAACACTACCTCAGTGGTATTGTCAGGACGCTTATCGACAAGCACTTGCACGACCTTAGGAATCACGTCACCAGCACGATGAATCACCACATAATCGTTCACCCGAACACCTAAACGAGCAATCTCATCTTTATTGTGCAAAGTAGCGTTGGACACGGTCACACCGCCCACAAAAACAGGCTCTAGTCGCGCTACGGGCGTAATCGCTCCGGTACGACCCACTTGGAAATCAATCCCTACCACTCGAGTCATTTCTTCTTGAGCAGGAAATTTTCTGGCTATCGCCCAACGCGGCGCTCGAGCAATAAAGCCTAATTGATTCTGCAACGAAATTTGATCAACTTTGTATACGATGCCATCAATGTCATAAGACAAATCGGCACGTTTTTCATTGAGCATTTCATAATACTCAATACAACCCGTTGCCCCTTCCACTCTTTTCATCAAATCATTAGTACGAAAACCCCATTCACTCAATTGCAGCAAACCTTCATAATGACTTTCAGGTTGGTTCCAACCTTCTACATAACCAATGGAATACGCACACATGACCAAAGGGCGAGTGGCAGTAATTTTAGGATCAAGCTGACGTAAGCTGCCAGCTGCCGCATTACGAGGGTTGACGAACGCTTTATCGCCTTGCTTTATTGCTAACGCATTAAGCTTTTCAAACCCTTCTTTCGGCATATAAATTTCACCACGAACTTCTAACACCGCAGGCGGCGTTTTTGTACGTAACATCAAGGGAACAGAATGCAAGGTTTTGATGTTTGAAGTGATGTCTTCACCCGACAATCCATCACCACGAGTAACACCTCGCACTAAACGCCCCTCTTCATAACGCAGGCTAATCGCTAAGCCATCCAGCTTAGGCTCGCAACAATAAACAAGGTTATCGGCATTAAGTAATTTACGAACTCGCTGGTCAAAATCCGCTAACGAATTATTATCAAAGGCATTGTCCAAAGACAGCATCGGAACCGTATGAGCCACGTTAACAAAACCGCTGTCTGGTTTTTCACCGACGCGCTGTGTCGGAGAATCATGTTGAACCCACTCAGGGTGCTCGGTTTCTATGTCTTGAAGCTGGCGGTAGTCACGGTCATACACGGCATCTGGAACGATTGGCGCATCTTTTACATGATAGGCATAACTGTAATCATTAAGCTGCTGAATCAGGTCCAGCATTTGCTGATGCGTCATGTTTGTCTCTTGGTTCATAGTTTAACTCGACGTATTTTCTTCAACTTGTGTCTAAAACAATCAAGGCCCCTTAGGGCCCTGATTCATCTTACTGCTTATTACGCATCAACCGGCGGCGCTCAAAGTCACGTATTCGCTGACGACAATGAGCGATGGTTTGATCACTCATTGGCGTTCGACGTTCATCACGTAGCTCTCCACCTAGATTACGAACTAAGGTCTGGGCTGTCTCAAGCATAAAATCAAATGCTTTCATGCTATTTTTAGGCCCGGGCAATCCCATGAAAAAACTCACACCAGGACAATCACTTTCCCCCATGGAGTCTAAATCAAACGTACCCGGTTCAATCGCATTTGCCATGCTAAATTGCACTCTTCCACGGTCAAATCCGTCTTCATGACGATGGAAAATGTCCATTTCGCCATAACGCATCCCGCAATTCAGAATGAGTTGTAACAGTTCCATGCCAGAGAAGTTCTGTCCTTCTGGTGCAAAAATATTAATAACAATCACTTCTTCAATTTCAGCAACGCTGTCGTCTTCTTGAATGTCATCATCCATATCTTCGACAATACCATGTGGTGTTACTTGATCAATGTCGACTTCCGAATAACTGCGCTCGTAATCTTCATCGCCATGAACATCTATATTGTTTTCAGTATCAATGACGAAGTCTAGGTCCAGCTCATCTTGCTCATAAAAACCATCATCTGAATAATTTTGCTCGGACACCGCCGAATCGCCAAAATCTCTTTCAGGGACCAAAGAAGCCAGTTCATCAAGATGCATTTCTTCACCCCGATCAAGCTCAGGACCAGAATCCACTTTATGTGGAACATCAGTCAAAGGTGATTTTGCGGTTTTCCTAGCATTCTCAAAGGCATTCACAATAGGATCATGTGATGATTTCGATCTCTCTTTTGAAGAAACCTTACCGTACCCTGTTGCTGCACCTTGCTGCACTAGAGCATCATCTGGCTCATCAAATTCACCGAGGTCATCTTCTGATTGGACATATTCTTGTCCCTTTTTATATCGACGAAATCCATCTATGAGGATAACGACAATAATGACGACCCCAATCAAGATTAGCCATTCACGCAAGCTAAATTCCATTATACATTCCGAATAGCATCAATTTAAGTTGACTGTATTATCAAACGAAGCGGCCTAGGATTCAATTACAAGGCCACGTTGATTACGAAAATCTCTTTAGTATTTGTAAGTAGACCACGCTTTATACCGATTATTCGACCTTTTGTAAGATCATTGTCATTAATATTCGACAATTTCACGACAATATCGACTTTGTCGATTTGCGCTAGCGTTACCGTTGGCATAACCGCGTCTAAATTGGTTAATAAAATAGGTTGCTCTAAATCCTCTGGAAACACTCTTTGTATTGCCACCGGCATTTTTTGCCCTTTTGCTAACGCGTACACCAGCAAAATATCGTCTTTTAGCCAGTGAAGGTTACGTTTATCCCATTCAACTTTCATCGCTAACTGATGAGTAATGATAGGGGCAACTTGTCGATAATCTATCGCACCGACGTCACGAGCCTTGGTAATAGCAGATAGTAACGCGATACGTTCGGCAGAATTAGAATTATAGCGGATGGCTTCTTGCCACGCTAAGACGGCGCCTAGATAGTTTTTTTGGTCAAATTCTGCAACCCCTTTTAAGCCAAGCGCGATGGCCTCGGTCGGCGCTTGTTCAAGAATAGCATCAACCGTCTTTTGCATTTTTTTCGAACTTTGATTGCCATTCGCATAAAAAATCGCTTGGGCGTATTCCACCAATAAATTCACTCTACCGTCCGCTTCTCTTGGCATTACCTCAAGCGCTTTTTCAAAAGCGACCACTGCCTCATTGTATCTGCCTGCACTTACGTCATCGGTCGCTTCATAATACCAATCTTCAACACTTCCATAACGTCGGCTACGATACTGAAGGAAGTCGCTTACTTTTTGAGGCGTAAGACCTTGGGTTTGCAAATCTTGTGTAAAAATCACCTCTTTAGCATACCCCATCCGCTGATAAAGGCTCACACTCCCCAACACCAGTACAGCCACAACACCCAGCATAACCCACCGAGCAAGCGGGGTGCCGATATGAAGAATGTGCTTTCTATTCGATGCTTGCTGCTCACTTTCATGATCAACATCTATTAAAAGCTGTACCGACTCATTAGACGTTAGGCGCCCCGCTTCCAGCTCTTCGGCTATTTCCTGTCGACGCACTTTACCAAAGGCCTGCAAATCCAGTTTTTTGAGGGAACGAAGACGCTTTAGCACTGAACCATAAAGAAACAAGATACTCAGCGTAAGCATTGCCACCATCACTAAATAAGCCATTATCATGACGATACTCCACGTCTTTTACGGTTCGCCATCACTATAAAAAAAAATATCAGTAAGCCAAGTCCGAGTAAGATAAAAGGGCCATACCAGAGTAAAAATGTCGCCGAAGAATACGGTGGACGATACAGCACAAACTCTCCATAACGAGCAACCATATAATCAACAATTTCCTGATCCGTTTTACCTTGCTCAATCATCTGATAAACCTGCTCACGCAAATCCACCGCAATACCTGAACCTGAATCCGCCAAGTTCTGATTCTGACACTTAGGACAACGCAGTTCTTCGACCAAACTCTGATAACGAGCTTGATTCAACGACGAACTAAATAACATCAATTCCTCAGCCATACTCGGTAGAGTAAAACCAAAAGTTATTAATAATAAAAACCATCTAAACATCATCATTTCAAATGACCTTTTATGACCGGCCAATTTTGAGCATTAATCACGCCTTGGTGTCGATAAACAATCATCCCAGAACGATCCACAACAAACGTTTCTGGCGCCCCCGTCACGCCCATATCTACGCCAAAGTGCCCTATTTCATCCATCAACACATTGACATAAGGGTTACCTTTTTGCGCCAACCATTGCTGTGCTAGATTTTTTTCATCTTTGTAATCAATACCAATAATGATAACGCCTTCATCCGCAAGTTCGACCAAAAAAGGATGCTCTAAATGACAAGCCGGACACCAGGTTCCCCAGAAGTTAATCAAATAAGGGCCATCTGGCAAATCTTCTTGCGTAACAAGTTGATCTGTTTCTAGCGACACTAATGTGAAGTCAGGGACTTTTTCTCCTACTAATGCCGAAGGCATGTATTGGGTGTTTTTCCCCAATTGCAGATAAAAAATGGCGCCCAATACTAAAAAAAGAACCAATGGTATAAAAAGCAGTACTTTACGCATCTCTATTACTCTGCTCGCCTTCGATAGCGTTTATCAAGCGCGGCTAACAATCCGCCCACCATCATCATTAAACCACCTAACCATATCCAGCGGACGAAGGACTTAACGTAAATCCTCACCCCCCACGCGGAACCATCCAACTTTTCACCCAGAGAAATATATAAGTCTCGTGTAAAACCCGCGTCTAATGCAGCCTCAGTCATCACTTGTTGTCGTGTCGTAAATAAGCGTTTTTCAGGGTAAAGCACCGCCACCGGTTCGCCAGCTTTATATGCTGAAAAATGCGCTCTATCTGCTACATAATTAGGGCCTTTAACCTGCTCTAATCGATCAAACCTAAATTCATAACCCGCCATACTCGTACTTTCACCAGGCGACAAACGCAACATAGACTCTTGACTGTTGATGCTAACCAGCACAATCCCGACTAAACTGACAACCATACCAAGATGGGCCAGTAACATTCCGTAATAGTTTCTCGGCAACTGACGTGCCCGCGGAATGATACCCTTTGTACCAGCCGATACTTTGCCGAACCAATCAGCAAAAGACAAACAAACCACCCAAAAAACAACGGTAAAACTAATCCAAGCCAAAAGGCCAAAATCATACCAATAAACCAAGACGGCAGAAATTAGCGCCGACAAAATCACCGATGATAGACAAGGAATAAAAAACACGCTGAGTGGCGTATCATGCCACTTAGACAAAGGTCCAACGGCCATGCAAACAATGAGCAACAACGCAATGGGCGTAAATACGCTATTAAAATAAGGCGCGCCAACCGAAATTTTACCAAGTCCCAAGGCATCAAAAATTAAAGGATATAAAGTGCCTAATAAAACAGTAAGCGTTAATACGGTTAATAGAATATTGTTCAACAACAACCACGCTTCTCGCCCAGTCAAGCCAAAAGATACGGTGGATTTCACCTGAGCCGCACGAATAGCATACAAAAGTAAACTGCCACCGACTAACACCAACAGTAAACCCAAAATAAAAATACCGCGTGTTGGATCTGCCGCAAAAGAATGCACCGACGTCAGCACACCAGAGCGAACTAAAAATGCGCCCAACAAAGAAAGGCTAAAGGTGAAAATAGCCAACAATACAGTCCAGCTTTTAAAAACACCTCGCTTCTCTGTCACTGCTAACGAATGCAATAAAGCGGTTCCCGCAAGCCAAGGCATAAACGAGGCATTCTCAACAGGGTCCCAGAACCACCAACCGCCCCAGCCCAACTCATAATAAGCCCACCAACTTCCTAGCGTGATACCCAGCGTCAAAAACGCCCAAGACGCCGCTGTCCACGGCCTAGCCCAACGAGCCCAAGAAGAGTTCAAGTTGCCCGTAATCAATGCAGCCACCGCAAAAGCAAAAGCAACAGAGAATCCAACATAACCCATATACAATACTGGCGGATGAACAATCAGACCAAAATCTTGCAAGAGCGGATTCAAGTCGCCGCCATCGACCGGTACATCAGGTAATAAACGAGCAAAAGGTGAAGAGGTAAAAAGTAGAAAAGACAGAAACCCTGAACTCACAACCCCTAATACCGCTAAAACAACGGGGCCAACGTCTTCAGGTAACGTTCGTATTTTAAAAGCAACGGCAGCACACCACCCTGATAAGATTAGCACCCAGAGCAATAATGAGCCTTCGTGACCACCCCACACCGCGCTGAATTTATACCAGATAGGTAACTGGCTATTGGAGTTTTGACTAACGTATAAAACAGAGAAGTCATCCGTAATAAAAGACACACTCAATATGACGAAACTAATCGCCACCAAAATAAGCATAATGAAGGTCAGCGGGCGAGCCGTTTCCAATAAGAGGCGATTGTTAGTCCAATAGCCAATCAGTGGAACAACCGCCAATGTCAAAGCAAAAAACAGTGATAGTATCAGTGAAAACTGACCAATTTCAGGGAGCATAAAAAGCCTAAACTAATAAATAGATTGTTCGGTTACTGTCTTTGTTTGCGTTGCATTTTGTGCGCTCTTCAGCGCTTCTGACACTTCTGGCGGCATGTAATTTTCATCGTGTTTAGCCAGCACTTGATCAGCCTGAAAAACGCCTTCGTTGTCCAACTTACCTTGAGCTACAATTCCCTGACCTTCTCTAAACAAGTCAGGTAAGATGCCTTGATATGTAATGGTGACCTTATGTTGGAAATCCGTTACGTCAAAGGACACGTAAAGCGTTTCTGAATGACGCTTTACGCTGCCTGCCACCACCATGCCACCGGCTCGAATATTGGTATTATGAGGCGCTTTACCCGTCGCAATCTGGGAAGGTGAATAAAATAAGTTGATATTTTGCTGTAGGGCGTACATCACCAATCCGGTGGCAGCACTCAAGATAATGGCGATCACCATGATAACCAACAGGCGTTTTTTTCTTACTGGGTTCATGAGCGCGTTGGATTCCTCAAATAGCGTTTAACAAGCGTGTCTCGTATCTTGCGACGTTTAGCCAAGGTATTCCACGTCAGCGCTATTAAGGCAAATATACTAAACCCATAAGCAGACCACACATAGGAACCATGCCTTCCCATCGCTAAAAAATCAAAAAACGTATCAAAAGCCATTGTTGTACATTACCTCTTGCTTCACCCAACTAGATCGGTGTTCACGCTGCATTATCTCAGACTGCATTCGCCACAGAACCAAACTCGCCACAAAACAATAAAGCCCCACAACACAGATTAGCAACGGTATCCACATTGCTGCTGGCATCGCCGGTTTTTCCATCAAAGTAAAGGTTGCACCCTGATGCAACGTATTCCACCACACCACCGAATACTTGATAATCGGCAAATTAATCAGTCCAACCACACTAACGACAGCCGTTGCTTTGTTGGCTAACACTACGTCATCTAAGGCATTTTGCAGTGCAATAATCCCCATATACAATAAAAACAGTACCAATACAGACGTCAACCTAGCGTCCCATATCCACCAAGTGCCCCAAGTAGGTTTCCCCCAAATAGCACCAGAAACCAAAGCGATAAGGGCCATCACTGCACCAATGGGCGCCATCGATTGAATAAAAATAGGGGCTATTTTCATTTGCCAAACAAGATAAACAAAGCCCGCAACGCCTAAGGCGAAATAACAAGACTGAGCCAGCATCGCCACAGGCACGTGAATATAAATAATACGGAAACTGTTACCTTGCTGATAATCAGCCGGAGCAAAAGCAAGCCCCCAGACCAACCCAACAGCAAGACAGAAACAACCTAAACAAAATAACGGTAACGCCAACGGTTTAGACCAAAAATAAAAATATTTTGGCGAACCCAATTTATGGAACCACACCCAGCACATCAGTTAACACTCGCTTTTATCGCAATCGCCGTCATAAAAGGCGAAACCACTAAAGACAACAAAGACATCGCCAGCAACATGGCCAACAACCCAGAATAAGGCAGCCCCACTTGAGCCGCTTGAACAGCTGACGTTGCAAAAATAATGATGGGGAAATAAAACGGCAAGATCAACAACATCACCAACATGGCACTTTGTTTTAACGATGCGGTTAAAGCCGAGCCAATAATACCAATAAAAAATAAACAGGGGGTTCCCACAAGTAATGTCATGATCAACACCCAAAAGGCCCCACTTGGTAAAGACAGCATTTCGCTCAATAATGGCATTACCAGCAGTAACGGTATAACCACACTCGCCCATAACGCGGCGACTTTGAGTAACATCAACAATGGCAAAGACAAACCACTGACCACCAATTGCTCCAAGGAGCCATCAAGATAATCCTCTTTAAAGGCTCCTTCTATTGCCATCAAAATAGCCAACACGGCCGCACACCAAATAATGCCACCTGATGCAGGAGACAAGAACTCAGGTGACGAATTTACACCAATGGGAAACAATGCCACCACCAAAATAAAAAACAACACCGCGTTAACCACGTCTTGTTTTCGACGCCACAACACTAAAAGTTCAGATTTCAAAAAAGAGGTATAAGTCATAGCGACAAAACAACATCACGAGAAGAAATAGAGCGCAAATTTTGATGTGTCGTTAGCACGACTAAACCACCTAAAGAGACATGCTGTCGAATATGATCTTCTAATATGACAATGCCTTTGTCATCCAAAGACGCAAAAGGTTCATCAAGCAGCCAAAGTGCTTTTTTGCTCAACCATAAACGAGCCAACGCCACGCGCCTAACTTGCCCTGCAGATAGAGTTTGCACTGGTGAATCGAGGAAAGACAGCAAACCTAAATGTGTTAACGTACACTCTAACTCGCTTGACAAGACAGTTGGACAATACCATCGAAGGTTCTCCTCAACGGTTAAAAGACGCTTCACACCGGCGAAATGGCCAATATAAAGCGTATTTTCCTGCAACAAACTGCGATCTTGTGTCACGTCTTTTCCCGAATAGTGTATTTGCCCTTCTAACGGGGTAATCACACCTGCTATCACTTTTAACAAAGAACTTTTACCAGCACCGTTCTCACCCAAGACCCGAAGCACGTCACCTGAATGAACCTCAAAAGAAAGCCCTTTACACAGGTCTCTTTCGTCACGTTCAATCCAAAGGTCTGATATTGTTAAAGAAACATAAGAGTGCAAAAGATTTATCCAGTCCGGCCGATATAAAGGTCAACATAACCATTATTTGGTAAAAATAAAGCTCGCTCATTATATGAGAATCTTTCTGAAATAACGAACCAATAGGCAGGCTATATGATCTCTGACATCCAATCTATGCTTAACCCATCATCAGGCAAGCAAAGTAATGTCAGTAGCAATGTCACATTAGGCAATGCAGGTACACTCGCGAAGCTGAGCAGCGAAATCAAACTCATAGAAAATTTAAGCTTAATCAAATTTCAAGGCAGTGAGACACTTAATTTTCAAGGTAAGCCTGTTCAACTGTTGCACGCTTCAAGTCTCCAGCAACCATTCACTTTGATCAACACCGGCACACCTATTAGCATTAACGACATAACCAATGCTCAATTAAATAAAACCAGTCAAACCCAAGCAAGCTTGACGGCGCCAACCGAAACATTTTCACGTCTGACACCGTCGTCGCGCCCAATGGAATCGAACCCACTATCTCCTCAAACAAAACCAATAGAAAATTTAATATTGGCATCTAGAGTCGTAAATTTAACCGTTGTTTCAACACCGACTTCCACAAATATACCCCCAAGCGCCCAGACCATTAACTCTCAGCCAAGTATCACTCAACAACCACTTAGTCACCCCAAAGAAAATACTCAAGTAACTAATTCGCCTCAAACTCAAACGGCAAATACTCAGGTCGTCAATACACCGCAAAACAACACACAAAAAACAGACACGCCACCAACAAACAATATACTGAGTAAGAGTCAGCTCGTCACCGTCACCGACGGTAAGACAGAGTTCCCTATTATTAGCCAGACAGCACTAAAAAAAGGCGATGTCATTCGAGTCCTTGTCGATGCAAATAACAATCTACAAGCGTTACCGCCAAAAGCCAATTTGAGCACGACAACGACGCCTCAACTAGATGCGTTAAAACAAAGCCTTCCAAAGCAACTGTCATTTAATGATATGTCTCAGCTCGTTAAGCAATTACAGACGCTAAATGAAGCATCGCCCTCAACTCTGCCACCCCAAACACAACAAGCACTCAAACAACTGGTGCAAAGTTTACCTAACTTAGCCACATTAACCGCTTCACCAGAAACGATGAAACAAGCTATTCAAACCAGCGGTTTGTTTTCTGAGTCACTACTACTAAACAACAATAAAATGCAGCTACCTGTCGACTTAAAACTCAATCTAGAACGATTAAAAGACACACATGAAAGCACTGGCGTATTACGTCTTGGAAATGCTGCAGGCAACATTATTCCTACAGAACAGATAGCTAATGCCATTGAACGCATTACGACGAATCAGCTAAGACACATGACAGATCCGATTCAAATAGGCTCAGCTCATTATCCTTTGCACATAGAGCTTCCTATAAAAGACGGCCAAACTCATCATTTAACTCGAATAGAAATAAACCAAGATTCAAGCACAAAAGATGATCCGAAACGGGACAGGCGCTGGCTAGTAAAATTGAAGTTTGATTTCGAAGAAACGGGAAGGTTTGATGCGAGAGCAAGCATTCAAGCCAATAAAGTAGGCATTATCTTTGCGGCAGAGGACCCTGAAACAGTACAGAAATTACAAAGAAACTTACCCTCACTAAAACAACAATTAAAGGATAAAGACATTGAAGTTGAAAGGCTGGATACTTTTCAATCCAAGCTAGACAGAGAAGAAAAAAATGATTTAATCAAAACTCAATCTTTAATCGACGTGAGAACATAATGCAAAAAGCGATAGCGCTAAAGTACGATTACAACACGGCCCCAACCGTTACAGCCAAAGGCAGTGGCTTGCTTGCAGAAAAAATAATGGAAGTAGCAAGAGAAAACGATGTGGTATTGCACCAAAGCCCTGAGTTGGTTGAAATGCTCAGCACCTTGGAATTAGGAGAAGAAATCCCAGAATCTTTATACTTGGCGGTCGCTGAAATCATCGCTTTCGCACATAAAATCAAGAACCATCAATGGTAATCTGAATTTTTGTGAGACTCTTGTTTTAATAAGCTAATCAGTTCTGCTTCTGCTCGGATGAGGCCGCATTTAGAAACCAGATCATCAATAGTAGCCCCCATCCCCAAAAGTTCCATAGCGCGATTGTATGACACACTACCTTCTTTTGACAAAATTTCAGATTGCTTCTCAACAGCAAGGTTTAGCTTTTTCTCAATAGCGACTAAGCGCCGCCCCATCCCGATTGAGCCTGAGGCAAGTACTTGAACTTGTTTTTTTTGATTCAACTCCGCTTCTGCGTGCTGACGCTTCGTTTGCTTTAGACTTTTTGATAGTCGAAAGGCCCATACGACAACAGCAATCAAGATCACAAATTGAAGCATCAGAAGAAGGTTAAATAACCATTGAGATTCCATCTAGTACAACTACCTTAGTTACTTACATTGATCCTACTTCAGACCAATCATCTTCTGATAACAGCTTATCAAGATCGACAAGAATCAATAAAATATCATTTTTATGACAAACCCCTTGGATAAACTTAGAGGATTCATCATTACCAACATTTGGTGATGCTTCAATTTCAGACTGGCGAAGATAAACCACTTCAGACACAGCATCGACCAGGATTCCAATAACATGACCTTCCACTTCCAAGATCATGATACGCGTCGCATCTGTGATTTCGCCCGAAGGTAAATCAAATCGCTGGCAGGTATCTATGACGGTAACAACCGTACCGCGCAAATGAATGATACCTAATACAAAATTAGGCGCACCAGGAACTGGCGCTATTTCAGAATAACGCAAAACCTCTTTTACTTGCATAACATTTACGCCATAGATTTCATTCTCTAAGCGAAAAGTTACCCACTGCAACATTGGATCTTCTGACTGTTTTGCAGTCTTTAACGCTATGCTAGTCGCCATTACACATCTCCAAAGATCAAAAAATGATCATCAAAATTATTTTAGTGTGTTCTTAAACCCATTTTTTGGGTCATCTAACAATTCTATAAACCCTTGTACGTCCAGTATGGCACACATATGATCAATTACTGTGCCAGCCAACCAAGGGCGTTTGCTTCTATCGCTTCGCCATTTTACTTGTGACGGCTCTAAAGTGATTGCCTCTGCAACATGCTCACATGCAACACACCAATCAGAACGATCCAGCTGAATAACAAATTTAAACTTTTCTTTTAACTCGCCATCATAATGATTAGGCATCACCCACAAAGCAGTATCGACAGTCCGAAGATTAAATTCCCCAACATTAGCCACCCCCATAAACCAATCCGGCTGACCAAAAATTGAGGTTAACTTGTCTTTTCCACTTTGAAAAATTCCGCCTAATTCAACCAATGGCACCGCCATTTTCAAACCGCCTACATGAAAAAGTAAGCATTCAAATCGGCCTGTCGCCCATGGCAAAGGATCTGTTTTAGAAATCTTTGTAACCGGCTCTGGCTCTGGCTCTGGTTCTGGTTCTGGCTCTGGCTCTGGCTCTGGCTTTGGCTCTGGCTCTGGCTCTGGCTCTGGCTCTGGCTCTGGCTCTGG
>TARA_R110001632_G_scaffold3319_3_pt1 | contig 57827 bp, 61 predicted proteins | sample TARA_R110001632 | Tara Oceans TARA_R110001632 (sample SAMEA4398266) | marine metagenome | biome: Polar Biome; feature: [SRF] surface water layer (ENVO:00010504); material: water (ENVO:00002006), including particulate matter (ENVO:01000060) such as... | depth 5 m
GGTAGCTAGTTCTTTCATAAATCATTACTTATGAATAAATATAACGAAACTTTCGGAGTTGACATCAGTAAGGATGTCTTTGATGTACATGGTAGTAACAAAGGTCACGACCAGTATAAGAACGATGAAATTGGATTCAAGAAATTCCTTAAAGAATTACCTGAAGTTGCATTGGTGGTTATGGAAGCTACCGGTTATTATCATTACAGGCTTGCACAATTTCTTCACAAAAATGAAGTAGTAGTTTCAGTAGTAAACCCATTATCGATTAAGCGGTTCATTCAAATGAAACTGGCAAAGGTAAAAACGGACAAGAGCGATGCCAAGGCTATATGTGAATATGCCCAGATCAACGAGGTTCCTATTTACAATGCTTTGACGGATACCCAGAGTGAATGTTTGCAGTTGTTCCGGTTATTGGATACCTATTTAAAACAACGTACGGCGACCAAGAACAAGATACATGGGGAAGCTGTTCTGGGCATACCCTCAAAGTTTGTTCATCGTTCCTTGATACGCAACAAGAAGCAGCTTAATAAAGAAGTAACGGCAATCGAATCAAAGATTCTATCATTGGTGAAAGAGGACCAACAGGAGCAATTGACCTTGTTGACGTCAATACCTGGTATAGGGCAAAAGACTGCATTGTTCCTAATAGTGGTCACCGATGGTTTCAGTAAGTTCGAAACGGCATCACAGCTTTGTAGTTATGTCGGTATAACCCCAACTATACGAGAGTCTGGCAGCAGTGTAAGAGGTCGTGCGCGAATAAGTAAGGTCGGCAATAGAAAGCTTCGGAATCTATTGTTTCTATGTTCCTTCAATGCTTGTAAGCACAACAAGGCATGCAGAGAGGTATATGAGCGAATCGTGAACAAGGGGAAGAGCAAGAAACTGGCTCTGATAGCAGTTGCCAACAAACTACTTAAACAGTCCTTTGCCATCGCAAAATCTGGCAGACCATATTATGAAACCTACGTTTCAATATTGCCTAGATAAATAGCAGATAAATTGAATAAAAAAAGCTCAAGAATCTGTTTTTTGAATCTATGAGCCTAGAATAATATTGTCCCAGATTAAAGAAGAATTTGTTTGTTTTTTACCTCAGTTCTTTGTTGTCAATAGTACTTTTTCATTTTAAAAACGATTCTAATTCGCTAAAAACTGATTTTATATTCTCGTTAATTCTTTTTGATGTAAAATTAAATAATGTAATTCCATTACTTGATGAAAATCAGATACGATAACCACTAAAGCTATCTTATACGTTCATGGTTTCAACGATTATTTCTTTCAGGACCAAATGGCGAAACGTTTTAACAAGGAAGGTTATAATTTTTACGCGCTGGATTTACGGAAGTACGGCCGTTCGTTATTGAATCATCAAAAATTGAATAATGTTCGTTCACTTTTGGAATATGATGAGGAAATAAGTAAGTCCCTGCAAATCATTAAATCAGAAAAGAACAAAGAAGTTATTTTAATGGGGCATTCTACAGGTGGGCTCATTGTAACAAATTATGCAGGGAATCATTTAAATAGCGACTTATTTCAGGGAATTATCTGTAACAGTCCCTTTTATGAATTTAATCTCAATTTCATTGAAAGAAAGATAGGGATTCCTATATTATCGTTTCTAAGCAAGTATTCTCCAAACAAGTTGATTTCAAGCGGCTTTTCAAAACTATATGGCCATAGCCTTCATATTGACAAATATGGTGAATGGAACTATTCGCTTGCTTGGAAACCTCATGACATTCCAAAAGTAAATCTGGGCTTTATCAATGCTATCCACAATGCTCAGAAAAACATTCAAAATAACCTAAGTTTAGATGTACCAGCGCTTGTATTACACAGCAGTAAATCTATATATGAAAAAAAGTGGCCTGAGTGTTTCATGGTGGGTGATGCTATTCTGAACGTCAAACATATTCAATATTACACCAATAAAATCAAAGGTAACGTAATGTCTTGCACGATAGAAAATGGAATGCACGATTTGGTCCTATCCAAAAAGCCAGTGAGAGAAACGGTTTACAAGAAGATATTCGAATGGACCAATAATAATTTTATTTAAAGTATATAACAATTTAAAACAACGTAAGGATGAAAAAAAAAGTAAAAAAAACACTTGTTCAAAATATATTCAGAGTAGTACTGGCCTTCTTCATGATTTTTGCCGGATATAGCCACTTAACGTTCAATCGGATAGATTTTCAGGCCCAGGTACCGGATTGGCTGCCATTAAGTAAGGATTTCGTTGTTATTTTATCTGGAATTGTTGAAATAAGCCTAGGCATGGCCTTACTGTTCTGGACAAAGTACCGTGGAAAAGTTGGATGGGCTTTGGCGCTATTTTTTATGCTGGTATTCCCCGGAAATATCGCTCAGTATTTGGATGGAAAAGATGCCTTTGGGGCATTGGATTCAGATAGAGCCCGATTAATCAGGCTTTTCTTTCAACCAGTTTTAATTGTTTGGGCACTGTGGTCAGCGGGATCATGGAGAGCGTGGAGAAATTCAAAAAAAATAATTGATATAAAAGCCATACAAATTATCAAATATGGGGATATTAATTAAGGTCACTGAAAAAATCCTTTCAAAAATTGGTTTTATTAACATATACTTCAATCTCTTGAGGTACTTTTTCAGTGGGCTCTTTGGTTCTAACTATTTTAATTAGTTTCAAATTCCAAAATCTATTCATACAAATAATATTATTGGTTACATTTAATTAAATAACCTTTCATAATTTATTTCTGAAGATAAAAATTATTCTATTGTCTCGATTTAATTCAAGATTATTGTTAAGATACTTTGTTAATTAGAAATAGTAGCACTCTAAAACAAATACTTTCAAATGCTTAAAAATTTAAAAAAGAACAAAACCCTGTACCTACTGTTATTATGCCTTTGCATACTTTTACCACGAACGCTTTTTGCTCAAGAAAAAAAACCAAAAGTAGCTTTGGTTTTAAGTGGAGGAGGCGCAAAGGGCATTGCACATATTCGCACGCTTCAAGTATTAGATTCCTTACATATTGTTCCAGATTTGATAGTGGGTACTAGTATGGGGAGCATTGTAGGTGGACTATATGCTATGGGGTATTCTGGCGACAGTATTGCGAGTCTTACAAAAAATGTTAAATGGGAAAAACTTTTGGGGGGAGGTGTGTCGCTAAAAAGTGTTGGTGCAGAAGAAAAGAGTGAGTATAATAAATACCTGATTGAATTAGAACTTAAAAAGGGAAAAATCACTACTGGAGCCTATCTTATTAATGATCAAAATTTAAGAGAGTTTATTGCTTTTATTTCCATCCCTAGTTATGAGATTGAGTTATTTGATAATCTCCCTATACCATTTAGGGCGGTTACAACAGATATAATTAATGGAAAAGAGGTTGTCTTAGATAGAGGCTCCCTTGCTTTTGCAATGCGCGCGAGTATGTCAATTCCCGGAGTCTTTTCGCCAATTCGTTATAAGAATACACTTTTAGTAGATGGAGGATTATTAAATAATTTCCCTGCAGATGTTGCTAAAAATTTAGGAGCAGACATCATAATAGGGAGTGATGTAGGAGATAACCCTAAAACTATTGAAAGTTTGAATAATATTAGTTCATTACTATTTCAAGGGAATATGATAAATAGTAATATTAAACGGCCAAAAAACCGTCAAATTTGCGATATACTCATTGACCACGCACCTTATTTAACATATTCTACCGCAGACTTTTTCAATGTGAACGAGATTTATGAAGAAGGTAAGGCCGCTACTAATCAAAATATTGATGCATTGGTAGCTTTATCAATTAAATTGAAAAAATTTGAACAAAAGAGGCATCACCTTCCTATTACAAAAAACGAATTTATATTTGATACCATTGTTTATCATAACATAAGCAAATCTAACTTAGCACTGGTTAAAGCCAGAACAGATTTGCAGCCTAATAAAAAATATTCCATTCAAGAAATTGAAGATGGGCTAGGTAGAGCTATGGGTACAACAATATTTAAAGATATTGAATTTACACGGTTAAGAGATGACAATAAATTTGGTATCACTTTAAAAGGAGTTGAAAAATCAAAGCATCAAATTAAAGGATCGTTACACTTTGACGGGTATCGTGGGGCTGGAGTTATTGCTAATTATACTGGTAGAAATATTATAGGTGAGGCGTCACGTTCTCTAATTACCTTGGATATAGCAGAGCAACCAAAAGCAAGGTTACAACATCAGAAAAATTTTGGAGGAGACAGGGACTGGTGGTGGAGAACAGAATTTTTTGGTCAGCTTCTTGAACAAAAAATATTTATTGAAGGAGAAAATGTTGACAAGGTCAAATTCCAATATTTTCAATTTGATAATCAAATTAATCGAAATTTAAGCTCGTTAAAAAGCTATGCCGGCTTGGGTGTGAAATATGAATACAGCAAATTAAAGCCAACAATCAATCCCGAATTTAATGACAATATTTTAAGTTTAGAACAATATAATTTTCAATCCTATGAGATATATACACATTTTAAACACAGTAATTTCAACGATGTACTATACCCTACCAAGGGTACTCAAATTCAAGCAATTCTATCAAGGTCATTTCACAACAACGTCCAAGTTAGCTATTCGGACCCTAATATTGCTGAAATCGATGTGGCCGTTAATGACTACACCAAGTTGAATCTAGGCATTGAAGAAAGATTTACTTTTACAGCAAAGTTAACTGGAATTGTAGACCTCAATTCTGGTTTTCTCTTTGAAGACAATACGGAAGAAAATGATTATCTCTTTTCTACTTTTGGTTATGGCGCTAAATATTTTTTAGGCGGAAATATTATAGATCCAAGGAATGACCATTACATATATCCTGGTTTAACGGAAAGCGAGTTAGCAGTTAGTCAATTTATAAAGGTTGGCCTCGGGCTTCAAATAAATACAACTCGTAATTTGTATTTTACACCCCATATAAATATGGCCTCTGTGGGTTTTGGAAATTTTGATGATTTTATTGTCGATGTTTTCTCCACTAAAGGTAAATGGGAAAATTATGATGCCCCCAGTTTTTTGGCTTCTGTTGGTACGATGGTTTCCTTCAAATCACCTCTTGGCCCTGTAAATATTGATCTATCTTGGGTAAATAGCACCAATAACCTTAGATTTTTTATTGGCATTGGATTTCCCATAAATCAATCAAATTGATCAAATATCCCTGTTTAACCGTGCATACGTCCGATTAACTGAAAACATCCTGCATTTTTTAAATATAAATAGCTTAGTTATTTTTTAATTGGTAGAGTTATTTCTCTCAATAGCACATATTAAAAAATTACTGGTTAGGTCCATAGGTCTATATACGAAAAGTAAAATGAACACATCACAAAGGGAGTCTAAAAATGCGCACATAAAGATGTAAACAACTGTGAAACAGAATTTTGCCTAGACCACATGTTAGGGTAATTAGTTTAGAGACCTTGAACTATACGTAAAAGTGTTCATCTATTATATGCTCAATAGCATATTTTGAAGCAAGAGACTGCTTTGAAATAGCAACCAATAAGGCTAAAAAATATTAAAAACACAAGTGTTTTAGGTTAAAAAGTCATCATCTTTATAAGCAGGGTTAGGATATGTATAAAAACCTTCTACGGTTGAAACACCTAATTTATTTGCGTCTACAAAGTTTTCCTTTAAATATTCGGTCATTTTAATTTTTAAAGGATCTTCCGATTCTTCGGAAGCCATTTTATTAATGTTGTACAACGTATTAATTCCTAAAATATCCAAGCAAAAGGACATAGGAGCACCAGAGGGCTTTCATATGAGTTTTATCGATGGTTTGAACCGCTGTTCCTTTATTAACTAAAAGGCTTGTGCCAGAACTTAAAAAGGGTACTAGTAAAGAGTTTAATATATAACAAGGTTGTTCTTTATACAAGGGCAAGGCTTAAATACCTACAGGTTTAGCAAAAGCAACAACATCGTTGTATACCTCAGGGTTTGTTGCTGGTTCGCCCATAATTTAGACGGTATCTTATTTCCAAATATCATTAGCAAATGAAGCGATAAAAATTTGGAAGGTCATCCAGTAACCCTCGCTAATTAACTTGGCAAAAGCTTGGAGTCGGTTGCAAACACGGTTTTTTCTACGGCAACTTTAGCCAGTTTTTTATAAAAATCTATTTTGATGTTTGGGTTTTTAGGTATGGATTCAATTAATATATCGGCATCTTTTTACGGCTTCTGCTAAATTTGATGTACTTTAAATTAGCGAAATCAACCTCTATTTCTGCCTACTAAGCATTTAAATCTCCTTTAAAAACAGTGCTCATGTTGTGAATTTTACTTGAGCCTTTGCTAACATTTCATCATTAATATCATAAACGGTTAAATTAAAATTATGAAAAGCCGCTTGAAATGCTATTTGGTAATCCAAAACGCCACTTCCCGCTACGGTAATATTTTTGTAATTCACATTTTAAAGATTACGTATATATTGAATTTTATAAAAATGGGATTTGATAATAACATCAAGGCCCATTTTTTTTAATTGTTATTTAAAGACTTTTTGCCCACTCTTGAAGTTTTCCAAATTGCTCTGCAATAAAAGAGTCATGATGCTCTTCAGGTTCTTCGTCCATAGGTAAAATATGTTCAAAATAAGTGTTTTTTAAGACACGTTTTAAAATTCCTTCACCAGGAAAGGATTTATAATCATTTAAAGCTTTAGTTGCTTTTAATAAATGGCGAATATCGTATTGTGCACCTGCAATATCTGGCACTTGCTTGTTAGAATTTAATAACTTATAAACTGCAGTTCTGGCAGTTCTCACCGATGACTCTACGGTAAATACAACATCATTTTTAGTTTCTACAAACTGGCCAACAAGTCCTAAATTTTTACATCCGTTAGGTACAATTTCTGGTCTATCGCCAACAGCTCTAGGTAAAAACATAGAGGTAATATAAGGCATAAATGCAGTACGAACAATAGTATTTTCTATTACATTCTCTAATTGATTTTCCAAACCAAGGTGATAACATAATTCAGATAAAATTTCGTTACCTGTACATTGAGGCAAAGTTTTTTGAACATGATTTCCTTGTTTGTCAATATATAAAGCATAAACCCAAACAACTAAAATATCATCTGGTTGTGTAGGATAATGAGGTTGACGGTTAATGGTAAAACTCATCAACCAGTTAGAATCAGTAATGGTTACAATACCTCCTGTAGCTGTTCTTCCTGAATAGGGATCATTTACACAATATTCTTTAAACTTTTCAGTTAAATCTGAAGGGCGACAGGTTAACGTTGCTGATTGCCAAGCTGATTTTTCTATATTACCACAAAATTTTTCAGGCTTTCCAAAAACAGGCGATTTGGCTGCTAAATTTTTCCATAATTTCCAACCATCACTTTTACCACTTTGACTGTTGTCAATAGCTTCAATAGCTGGTTTTGTGTTAGTTCCATACGACGTATCTTCAGTCATAGAACCTGTGGTAACAATTACATAATCGTTTTCTCTTACAGCAATTACTACTTCTTTATTATTTTGTTCAGTAATAATGCCTTTTACAATTTTTTCTTCAGAATTAATTTGAATATCTAAATCTTTAACCAAGGTATCAAACTGAATTTTTACACCTTTGGATTTCAAATGCTCGGTTAAAGGTTTTACAAACGTATCATACTGATTATATTTGGGAAAGACTAAACAAGATAAATCTTTCATCCCATCAATAAGGTGTAAAAAACGGTGCATATATAATTTACACTCTAGTAAACTATGCCAGTTCTCAAACGCAAACATAGTACGCCATACAATCCAAAAATTACTTTGTAAAAAAGATTCACTAAAATAGTCCTGAATGGTTAAGTTATTTAAATCTTCTTTCTTTTTTAATAAAAGCTTTACGATAGCTAATTGATCTTTCTTCTCTAAACCAAACTTGCTAAAATCTTTGACAACGCCTTTATTATGAATTAATCGGGCTTTTGAATAGTTTGGGTCATTGTCATTTAACAAACGATATTCATCTAAAACACTATATGGAGCAGGCATTTCTAAAGCAGGAATATCTTGAAATATGTCCCAAAGATTTTCATAAGTCATCTCCATCTCTCTACCTCCTCTGATGATATAACCATCTTCAGCATTTCCTGCACCATCAAGCGAACCACCTTCTATAGAGAGTTGGTCTAGAAAAACAATATTTTTCCCTGGAATATGTCCATCTCTAATAAAATAATAAGCCGCAGACAAACCAGCAATACCACTCCCTACAATATATACTTTACTGTCTTTAAATGATTTAGAAGGGATACCTTTGTTACGTTGATAGTTTCCCGTTAAATCAGGAAAAGGCATAGGCTTATCTTTTGAATTACTCAATACTTCTTTGCTTGCATCCGGGTCATGCTCTACATTTCCAACATAAATTGATGCGCTTAATATTTTGTCAAATTTTGATGTTATTTTATCCATTTTAGATAGTTTTATTTTTTTGCTCTATACAAATTTATAACTATCTCTAAAACCTAATGTATCCCGAAATTCAGAAATTGTATCCTCAAATTTTTGTGTTTTCATTACTTACCAATTAATAAAAATTTCCGAAAATAGAAGTAAAATTAAATTGAAGTTTATTGACAATTTCGAGGACAGATAATTCAAAGTTCTCTAATAAAAATAACACATCTTGCAATAAGGATTTATTTAGGAATTGATGCGGGTTTTAGCAGTCGTGCTTTTGAAAACTTATATTTAGGAGCAAATGTGTTAAATGCCCGGTCGATATCAAATTCCGCGGATGTGCAATGAGGCAAAGAAACATTGCAAAAGGCCTTTGAAATAAACGTCATCCATCAAGAAAGCCGGTTAACTCCCGAGACATTCACCCTCCTTGAACTATGCATTAATATGAAGCTCAGTATTGAAGGCAAAATAAGGACAATCCATAATCAAAAAGTAATTTACTAATTATTAAAGATTAGAATTTAATCCAATAGGCAATCTTTTCTGAAAATAGAAGGATACTCAGTTTTACTAACGCTTTAGGGTATTTATTGGGCAATAATTTTAAAGCTAATAAATCCAGTATCAATTTCTGCTTCCAGTAATTTTCCGCTTTTATATTTGTAGCTACTGGTTTTTCCTTTATGATTAGTTTTTTCATAAAGATGAGAGCTAATTTTTTTTAGATAATGAAAGGTTCCATATTCTTCTGCATATACTTTGGTGATATTTTCAGGTTCTTCAAAAATCAGGTTTACAGTACTATAAGTGATAGTCTCTTTTATTCGGTTTTTTTCTTTATCATTTTCATGAAAAATGTAGACATTCTCATCTGTGTCGGTATATGTATTTGTTTTTTCTTTCTCATTCAAGAGGATTAATACATTGGCATTGAAAAGTGAGTCGTTTTTATAAATCACTTTATAATTATAATCTACCTGTATTTTGGTTAGTATTCGGGTATTAATCTCTGTTCGATTGCTATAAATAATCTTATCGTCTAACAGATTCTTTTTTGCATAAAGAACACCTATATTTTTATTGTTATGAACAATCCTAAAAACTTGTTTTTCGACTTGAGCGTGGAGATTAAATCCCCAAAAAAATAAAAACAGAAGTAAAATTGATCTCATACCTATGTTTAGTTGATAAAATATAATACTATAGTTTTAATTTTCAGTGATGTAAATATATAAAAGAAGATTAAGAATCCCTGTAGAAAGCGTAAATCTAAAGTTCCATTGCGTTCCTATTAATTCTGGAGATTTTTCATAGTAATGTACTTCATAGCTTAAATTTACAGGCAATCTTCCAATTTTTGTGGTACCCCCAAACCCAAAACTAATCGGTATGGACCATCTATTTGAAGAATCCCGTTCCCATTTAGCAACTACTATACGGCTAATTCCTATATTATAAGTTGGACTAATTCGATACTTTTAAAAAGATATTTTTTAACCTTTGTCATATGCTCTATTGAGCTCTGTTTGTAAATTGAGCCACGACTTCATTGTTTTAGTTACAAATTCACTAGCATCCTGCTGTATAAAATGACCACTACCGGGAACGGTAACAAGTGTCATATCTTTTTCTACCCATTCCCATGTATTATTTAAACCATTAGCATTAATTGCGGTATCCTCTAGACCATGAAAAATAAGCAACGGCATTTTGAGTTTTGGCAAAGGATTCTCTTGTGCTTTTTTCCATTCCTCCATATAAGGCTCTCTCGTGTAGTTTGCTTTATAAAAGTTCAGCATGGCATCAAAACTCGACCTTTTGAAAGCAGATACATACTGAATACGAGTAACGGAATCCTTTACCCAAAACGCTAAGTTTTCAGCAGTCATAGGTTTACCAAATAAAATAGTAGGGTCTTCTGCTGTTCCATCTATAAACTTACGGGCATAGCTACTACTTTCTTGTTGGGTCGGGTTATTCGCTAATTCTCTAAGCATTCCGTTGGGATGTGTAATATTTAAAATTATAAGTTTATCTGTCATATCTGGTAGGTTAATAGCAAACTGCCAGGCAACAGCACCTCCCCAATCATGACCTATAATAATTGCTTTCTCCTGTTTAAAATGATGAATCACTGCTGCAACATCTCCTACTAATTTTTTCATAGTGTAATTTTCAACACCAATAGGTTTATCACTCTTATTATAACCTCGTTGATCTATAGCAACTACATGGTATTTTTTTGATAGAACAGCCATTTGATCTCTCCAGGTATACCAATAATCAGGAAATCCATGAATCATTACTACAAGTGGGCCATTTCCTAGTTCGGCATAATGTATATTTACTCCTCCTGAATTAACATAACCATGTTTTACATGTTTTAATATTGTGGTTTCACCTTGGTTTTGTTTGCTGGGAGAGGGAATGGCAAACATACTCAAAACAGAAAAAAACATGGTACCAAGTATTAGGGTGTTTAGTAAACTATTTGTTATTTTATCCATTTTAGATGGTTTTATTTTTTTACAAATTTATCAATACCTCTGAATCTAATATATCCCGAAATTCAGAAATTGTATCCTCAAATATTGGTGGCTTCATTTTTTACCACTTCTGTGTTCTGAAGGAGAGAAAGTGGTTTGCCGTTTAAAAAACCTCCCAAAGGCGGAAACAGAATTGAACCGAAGTTTATAGGCAACTTCAGAGATTGATAAATCAGGGTTACCCAATAAAACAATCGCCTCTTTTAATATGGCTTCATTTATGATTTGGTGAGGTGTTTTACCTATTGTGCATTTAGTGATTTCTATTAGGTATTTATTGGAAATGCATAATTGGTTCGCATAGAACTGAACAGATTTTTGTAATAAAATATTTTCCTGAACAAGTTTCTTAAATTTAAAGTAGAAATTTTTTTGAAGATCTTTACTCTCGATGGTATCAGGAGCTACATTATGATATATTTCTGCAATTTCTAAGAGGAGATGGAATATTAGAGTGCGGATAATCTGGTTGGTAAACTCACCTATTTTTTTTTCTTTATCCTTTAGTTTGTCAATGATATCTAATAGGACTTCTGTGTTTTTTTTTGAAGTATTAATGATGGAATATGAATCATTCTGAAACAGTTCCATTTTTTCTATAATAAAAGGATCTGAAATATTGGACAACAGAAAATTTTTCTTGAAAAACACTAACTGCATGTGAAAGTCATTAGTATCATTAAGAAAATGAACTATTGTTGAAGGTGATGAACAAATAATACTGCCTACACTTATTTTATATTTAATCGTATTAATTTCCAAATCAATTTCTCCTCGAGTACAAATGCAAAAAGCATAGTAGTCCATCCGAAAAGGCTTTTCAGGAAATTTAAAAATAGATTCGCCCGTTGATATGTAAAATGAATTGTCACAATCTATATTATAAAAGGAAAGCGTGTCTTTTAAATTTTCGTAGTTTTTCATTCTAATTTTTACCTCTAAAAACCCAGATACTTGGTTAATATAACACTATACTGTAAAGTGTGTAAGTTAAAAAGAAATGAGGGTTTGACTTTTTTTAAAGATGGAACCTTTTTTCATAGATCGTAAGGAACTGATTTAAAAAAATGCCCCAGTTCGTGATGGGCATGGACGACTTATTGGTCGTCTCCTTTGTTGCCAAATATACGGATTTCATTACCGCATCATATGTCGGGAATGAAAGTTTGTTCTTGTTGTACTTTCTGATTTTTCCATTCAGGTTCTCTATAAGTTTGGTGGTATAAATAATTTTTATGAACTCTATTGGGAATTCATAAAAAGTGTTAAGTTGTCCTATAAGCTTTTGATGATGTCGAAATACTTATGCCTCCATTTATAGCAAAGTCCTCGAACGCGGCTTTTGCTGTGCTTAGGGTAGGAGCATAGTAATAGATACTTTTCATCTCTTTTGTTCTTTTCGTTCCACATATCTTCAGGAATTTCTGTTTTGATGGGCAACACAAATTTGGGTTTTGGACTCCTAGAGCACATACTTGAAGGTAACAGTTAATTCATTAGGTGTCCAAGTTCGTAGAGAGGAGATCCTAGTCTTTGTTTTAATAGACATATAAAAAGACGCGAATGAACTTTAGATATATGGTTGTAAGTTCACCTCTTGTCTTGAACGGCTTTAAAAAGTCACCGTTGAACAAATCTTTTTTCTTTATAATGTGTATATATTTATTGTTAAATAAAAAAATAGCGGGAATAGGTCCCGCTATTTTGTACTTTACACACATTAGGTGTTACTAATCTCTTTAATCATTTTATTTCCTGTTTTTCTTTTGCATTCCCTAATAGAGGCAACATATTGTTAATTTTCAAGAAAATAATCGACTAAAAATGACATCTCGGGCGGTTTGTTTAGTTGAAAATCATTAAAATAGTCTAGCTGCTAATTGTACCCGAGCAAACTTTAAGGAAGGATTCCATAATGTTGTTGCTGAAATAGGTAAGTTATAATCTCCTAATTTAATTGTTTTCGAGGCTGTTAGCCCAATGTTTACCACGTCAAAATTTTCTTCTCCATCTCCATATAAATGAGTATCCCCATTCAATGAAAATCCAGTACCTACAAATCCATTTAAATTGACTTTTGCTTCTTTCACCAATGGATAAGATACTTGAAGGTAAGTAGAATACCGCTGCTCAAAATCCAAATCGTCGGAATATTGAGAATCCCCACTTCCAAATAAAACCAAATCTACTTCTAAAGTTAAGGGGAGGCTTTCTCCAAAGTTGTAAGATGTCCTTAGGTCTAATAAGTGTCCTGAACTTTCCTTGTCATAATCCCAAACATCAGGACTATCAACTCTTCTTGTGTTGAATAAATCCCATAATCCAATAGAGAATCTTTTATTAGCATATTGGACATAATAGTTTATTTCTTTATAAGAAGATCCATCACTTTCATTTGAAAAAGACATTCCTCCCCAAAAGCCTGTCGTAAAACTACAAGATTTGTTTAAAGAAACTATAGTTTGAACAGCTAACATAGGTTTGTCAGTAATTATTATACCTCTCCATAAATGATTTGATTTTAAATCTACGGTAAAATCTAATGGGCTATCTTTAATTTCTGATTGTTGTGCAGAAACCAACTGTATTGATATTAAAGCCACCAAAAGTAGCTGAATTCCTTTTTTCATTTTTAAAATTAATTGAGTTTAATTGTATGTTGATTATAGTACTACTCCATATAAAACTGCTGCCATCACACCTCCAATAATTGGACCTACAACAGGAATCCAGGCGTATCCCCAGTCACTACTACCTTTTATTGGTAAAATAGCATGTATTATTCTTGGTCCCAAATCCCTAGCTGGATTAATAGCATAACCTGTTGTACCTCCTAAAGAAAGACCAATGGCCCAAACTATGAGCGCTACGGGAATTGCTCCTATGGAGCCCATGCCTATTATAGTTTCTGTTTCGTTCTGCTGAAAACTCGCATCAGTGAAGAAAAAGATAGCAAACACAAGAAAAAATGTGCCAACGATTTCACTGATCAGATTGTTTAGGGGTTTTCTAATAGCCGGATCGGTACAGAATACAGCTCTTTTTAGGCCTGTATCTTCGGTTTGCTCAAAGTGGTTTCTGTAAACGATCCAAACGATAAGGGCTCCTGACATAGCCCCTATAATTTCTCCTAGTAGATATATGGGTACTGATTCCCAAGGAAATTTACCTGCAACGGCCAACCCAATGGTAACTGCTGGATTAAGATGGGCCCCACTGTAAGGTCCTGCGATTACTACACCTGCATATACTCCTAATGCCCAGCCTGTGGTAATTACGATCCAACCGCTATTATTCCCCTTTGTTAGGTTCAATAGAACATTGGCGACAACTCCGCCCCCAAGTGTAATTAGGAACATCGTTCCTATAATTTCTGCTATAAATGGTGTCATTATTTAAAATTTTAATTAAATTATAATTATTTAGTCCAATGTTCTAACGCATCAATTGCTTTATACCAGCGTTTAATTCCCTCCTCCGTTTCAGTTCTATCCTGAGAAGGTTTAAAGTGTACGTCCGCTTGCCAAATTTCTTGAATCTCGTCTATGTTTTTCCAATATCCCACAGCAAGACCGGCAAGATAAGCTGCTCCCATTGCAGTAGTTTCAACAACTTTAGGCCTGACAGTTACTGTGTCCAGGACATCGGCTTGAAACTGCATTAACATATTGTTTACAGTAGCACCACCATCTACACGTAACTCTTTGATAGAAATATCAGTATCTGCCTCCATGGCCTTAAGAATATCCATTGTTTGATATGCGATTGATTCTAATGCCGCTCGTGCAATATGAGCATCTGTACTACCTCTAGTTAATCCAAAAATAGTACCTTGTGCATATTGATTCCAGTGCGGTGCGCCAAGACCAGCAAAGGCAGGAACAAAACATACTCCTTCTGAGCTAGTAACCTCATTGGCCAGTTTTTCCACATCAGCTGAAGTTTTTATAAATTTAAGACTGTCTCGCAACCATTGCACTACTGCGCCCCCTACAAATATGCTGCCTTCTAGAGCGTACTGTGTTTTTCCGTCTATTTGCCATGCCACTGTAGTTAAAAGATTATTTTCAGACAATTGAGGTTGGTCTCCAATGTTCATAAGCATAAAACATCCTGTCCCATAAGTATTTTTCACCATCCCTTTTCTAATACACATACTGCCAAATAAGGCTGCTTGTTGATCTCCTGCAATACCTGCTATTGGTATGGATGTTGCAAAAACAGTAGTTTTAGTATAACCATATACTTCACTAGACTGCTTTACTTCTGGTAACATACTTTTTGGTATAGTAAACAGGGCTAAAAGTTCATCGTCCCATTCCATCGTATTAATGTTATACATTAATGTCCTTGAGGCATTAGTAACATCGGTAACGTGTTTTTCTCCTTTGGTAAAGTTCCATATTAACCAAGTATCTATGGTTCCTAGTATAAGATCACCAGCTTCCGCTCTTGCTCTTGCGCCTTCTACATTATCTAAAATCCACTTTACTTTGGTGGCGGAGAAATAAGAATCTATAACCAGACCTGTTTTTGAACGAATTAGACTTGTTTTTCCGTTGACTGTTAGCTCGTCACAGTATGCCGAAGTTCTCTTATCTTGCCAAACGATGGCATTGTAAACTGGTTTTCCCGTTTTACGGTCCCAAACTACAACAGTTTCTCTTTGATTGGTAATCCCTATGGCAGCAATATTAGAGCCATTTAATCCTTTTTTTACTGTTACTTCTGCTGCGATCCCTGCTTGTGTTGACCAAATCTCCATGGGATCATGTTCTACCCATCCCGGTTTAGGAAAGTATTGGGTGAATTCTTTTTGAGCAACAGAGATGATGTTACCTTTTTTATCAAAAAGTATAGCACGTGAACTTGTTGTGCCCTGATCAAGGGCAAGAATATATTTATCCATTTTAAAAAGTGAGTTAGTGAAAAGGTTTAACCCTTTTCGGATTAATGTTAACTAAAAGAGTCGATTGATTTTTATTGTTTTACTTTGGTTCTTTGGGGAATATCAGTCTGACCTAGTACGTAATGACTTGCTATTCTAGAGAACTGTTGCACTTGTTCTTGTTCCCAATTTTTATTTTTGTTAAGTTCTTGCGCTAATAGTTCGGCAACGATAGGTGCGGATTCAATTGCAGCCCGTGCGTCTAAGAATAACATTCTTACTCTCCTTGCCAAGACGTCTTCTACGGTTCTTGCCATTTCAAATCTTGCGGCCCATATAACTTCTGCTTGTATGTATGCAGCATTAATGTGTATTTTCTTTCCCAGTTTTGGGTTTTCCTGTATTAATTTTTGAATACCTTCCTGATCACTACCATATACATATAAATGGTTGCTCCAGTCATTGGTTTCTTTTGCTCCATGTATTTTTAAGTCTTGAGTGATGCATTTCCTTTCAGGTAACATTTTTGCTTTTATTACCTTATCCAAAGTATCTTGGGCCATCTTTCTAAAAGTGGTCCACTTACCTCCTATAACAGATATTAATCCGGAATCGGAAGTCACTATTTTATGGCTTCTTGATATCTCTTTTGTTTTTTCGGATTCATCCTGTGGTGCAGCCAAAGGTCTTAGCCCTGCAAATATGCTAAGTACATCTTTTCGGCTCACTTCTTTAGACAGATAGGCATTAACGTTGGAAAGGATAAAGTCGACCTCTTCCTCCAAAGCTTTTGGTTCGAGACTGTGCTCATCCAATAAAGTGTCGGTAGTTCCTACAATAACCTTATCATGCCATGGCACAAGAAACAAAACTCTACCGTCATCGGTCTTTGGTATCATAATAGCATCGGCGCCAGGCAGAAAAGTATTGTTCAATACCAAATGCACTCCTTGGCTAGGGCGTATCATATTTTTGCCTGTGGATTTATCCATTTTTAGGATATCGTCAGCAAAAACACCTGTAGCATTTATGATCGCTTTTCCCTTTAAGTGGTATGTTCTTTTAGTTTCGGTATCTGTAGCAACGACACCATTTATTGTTCCATTGTGATTTTTTAGTAATTCATTTACCTTAAAATGATTCAATACAGTAGCGCCTCTTTCTATACAAGTTTGGGCAACGTTTACGGCTAGACGAGCATCATCGAATTGACCATCCTGGTAACTAACGCCTCCTTTTAATTTTATCTTGTTGACGGTTTTTATTCTTTTTAATACTTTGGATTTGGAAATAAATGTAGATTTTCCTAGACTATGTTTCCCAGACAAAAAATCGTAAACCTTAAGTCCGGTAGTATAAAAAATTGCATTCCACCAGCTATAATTTGGAATGATAAAGGTTTGGTTCTTTGCCAAATGCGGAGCGTTCTTTAAAAGTAGCCCCCTTTCATACAAGGCTTCCTTTACCAAATCGATATGTCCCTGTCCCAAATAACGTACTCCGCCATGCACAAGTTTTGTACTTCTACTGGAAGTTCCTTTTGCAAAATCCACCTGTTCTAACAATAGAGTTCTGTATCCTCTGGTAACACTATCAAGAGCGATGCCCAATCCCGTCGCCCCTCCGCCAATCACAATTACATCCCAATTACCAACTATTTCTAATTGTTTCGTTATTACACTTCTATTAAATATATTATTATTCATATGCTTCATTTAGTTTCGATAACATAGCAAATATATATAATTATCTTTAATATGAAAATAAACGAAACATAATATTGATATATAATGAATATATTGGTTGTATTTTTAGCTAAATCGTAGATCTAATTGGTGTTTAAATATTGTGTTTTTGAAAGGATAGTTTCGTTTCTTTATATTTGCCCATATTTTTATTCTTATGAAAAGACATCAGACTATACTCGATAAGCTAGACGAGGATAAACATGTGGAAGTTTTAGACTTGTGCATGATATTGGGAGTTTCGGCGGTTACTATTAGGAAAGATTTAAAATTCTTGGAGGAAAAAGGGTTACTATTTAGAACCCATGGGGGTGCTTCGCTAAAAAACCCCTACGCCAATGACAGGTCAGTCATTGAAAAGGAGAAGATTTCCGTTATCGAAAAAACGGGAATAGCCAATGCGGCTTCAGCTATTATATCAAATAACGATTCTATAATCATAGCATCAGGAACAAGTGTGCTGGCATTAGCCAAAGCCTTGGATCCTGAGAAGTGTTTAACTGTGGTGACTTCTTCTTTGAATATAGCCTTGGAACTTAGTAGAAATAAAAAAGTAAAGGTCTTGCAACTTGGAGGATTTGTAAGACAAAGTTCATTTTCTGTAATTGGCGATTATGCTATTCAATTTTTGGATAATATGTCCTGTAGTAAGTTGTTTATGGGTGTAGATGGAATTGATTTGGAGTTCGGTCTTACTACATCTAATTTAGAGGAGGCTCGGCTTAATCAAAGAATGATAAACTCCTCCAATAAGCTAATTGTCTTGGCTGATTCATCAAAATTTGGTATAAGGAGTTTTGCTAAAATCTGCCCTTTAAATAAGATTGATTTAATTATAACAGATAAAAATATATCGCAGCAAATGTTAAAAAAACTAGAAGAAAAAGGGATTAGTGTGCAAATTGTTGGTGAAGAAATAAAAAATGACTGAATATTTTTATTACTCTTATAGATTCATAAAGAACTGTTTAGGGCTAGAATGGAATTTTTGTGCTTTTCTTATGTAAACCCTGAGGGATCAAAATAGTTGTTTTAAGCAGTGATATAGTTGTGTATTTAATTGATTATAAAGTAGTTAATTTTTATTTAGCTACACTATGAACTTTTGAAATTTTAAGATATAGTTATTTATTTTACAACAAAAAAAGATTATTAGTTAGGTGAGATTTGTAGTATTTTCTAAGAAATATAATCGATAAAGGCATGTATGCATATATTTGAGATATTCCATGCCCTTAACAATTTTTGAATACAATATAGTACTAAAAATACTTACAACATAATGCTTATGAAAGTTCGAATCAAATTCTTTAAAAAGAATGTTTTTTAACCTATCCATATTAAACATATACCTTTATGAGCTTTCGTAGTTATTCAGAGAGAAACCATTTTAATACTAAAATTTGTATAATTTAAAATATTTAATGTGTATCAGTTTGATTAAAGGCGTCATCGTTAATGATGCGGCCGAATTGGATATGTATTCCTATTTAAAAGAAAATCCTTCAACCAAAAATCATCACTATAAGACCACTTGTGCCGAAGATGAGGACAATAGGAAAGATGCTTCACCTATTTATTTTTTATCGGAGAATGCACCGTCTTTCCTTATATATGTTGGCTCCAAAACCTTTACTTCGATAATTTCACAAAATAAAGACTTCGTCGAAAACTGAATAGGTATCAGCCAGCCACAAAGATAAATTTTCTACCTAAGAAACATATACCGATGATGAACCAATTCTTATTTCAGTGGAATACCCATTATAAAGAAATTCATAGACATCAATAAAAGGGAAAGTAAGGTGGTTGAAAACTATTTCGATAAACAATTTGAACTAAGATATTTTGAGATGAATGTATTTGGTGGGCATCGCCAACCACCATCTTACTTAACTCTATTGGAAGAAACAGCTGCTGACCATTGTTATTCTATAGACCATAGTTTATATCAATTAGCAGAACAAAATATTGGTTGGGTTTTAATTTCAGGGAGGAGGTCAATGATAAACTAAGGAATACCTTTAAACTGTCTTACAGATGGGGAGTAGTTTAATCAGTCTAATATTGATAACTTTGTCAAGATGAGATTATCTCTCAATTAGAGTTATTGCTTAACCGTTCCGAACGTTTTTATCAAAGACAGTTTATCGCTCGAAAAAAATCCAATCACGCCTTACTAGAACAATTTGAAAATCTTTTAAACGACTATTTTAAAAGAGAAAATTTGATAACGAGGGGACTACCTGCAGTTAAGAGCATATGCAGTTCTTTAAACCTATCACCTAATTATTTGAGTAGATTGCTAAAAACATTGACTGGAAAAAGTACGCAGGAATTTATCCACGAAAAACTAATTCAATTGGCAAAAGAAAAACTTTCGACAACGGGATTATCTGTCAATGAAATTGCCTACGGATTAGGATTTGAACATCCTCAATCATTCGGAAAACTGTTCAAGAAAAAAACGGAATTAACACCTTTAGAATTTAGGAAAGCATTTAATTAATAAGTGATTTAAGAACCTCTACAGCTAACGTATATAAAAAATAGCAGTTAAGAGCTAAACTAAAAGTTGGGTACTTTTCTGCTACCTTTGTTTTTCAACTGAAAAATGGTACACACAAATCTGCTACCTTTCATTGTGACAGTTTGAATTTAAAATGGTTAAGGCTGCATACCTAATTGACATATTCTATATATTATAGGCGCACTCCACTATTTTTTATTGAGTTATTGGGCAAATTATCTCTTTCGTATTTATTGTGAATTGTAATAATTGCCAACCCAAAAAGAACCGCTACTAGAATGAGTATAGTATTAACTAATCCACTAACTCCAAATGAAATTCGAATTAAAATCGTCGAGATAATAAAACCGGAGTTTCTGATGATTTTATGAAATTGGTCGGTATAAAAGAAGGTGATTAAAAGCAATACTACATCCACAAGAATTAATACCGTAAAAATTTGGTCAAAAAAGAGGTTGTTGATACTGTCAAATTTCGGAAATTTGTTGGTAGATAGAGACGCTTTTTTAAACCAATCTAGGAGTGTATATAAGGCCATGCCGGAAAATAAAGGCACTAAAATTATCGCAATTAATTTTTTCTTTCTAATGAATCTTTTAAGTATGGGTTTTAAGTTTGTTTTTTGCTCGAATCTTTGTTTGCCTTGCTTTTGAAATTGAAATATCAAATAAAAAAGAAGTAGAGATCCTACTAAATCGTAAGTAAATTGTAGGTCTTCTTTTATTTCGAACCAATTTGAAGAAAGTTCTAAAGACGATAAATCTTTAAATAATTTGCGAATGATAATTAGCGTGATAATCTCATATTGCTTTATTATATAATTTGTAAAAGATTTTGGCAAATAATAAACTAATAGATAAACTTCATAAATAAGAATAAAAGAAAAGGGTGTATAAATTGCAGATATCGGGTTATTAATGAATTCTTGGTTTAACGGGACTTCTATAAAATCGAACTTCGATAGATAGATAGCAGCTAAGTGAATAAAAAAACTCAATATTGCAACATTGAGAATGATTTTTTCAATTTTTCTACGGGTTTTCTCCGAAAGGAATTTTTCAAATAGGAATGGTAGGATGTTCATTAGTCTAATCATACTAGCATACTTTGACTTATTTTAATAATTTGGTATTATTATAATGGTCTAACTAATTAGCTTTTAAGAGCTCATCTTGAAAAGTTTGCAACCCTTTTCCCAACTTAAAAGGATGACCTAATTCAAATAAGGCTCGCTCTAAGGCACCTAATACCGCTATAAGATCGTTTGAGGAGACGGAGCCCATATGACCTATTCTAAAATAGGTGGCTTTTATTTCCGGTAGCAACCCTCCGGCTATAATCACGTCGCTATCACCCATTTTGGCGCGCAATAATACACCATCAATGCCTTTGGGATAGTACACCGCTGTTAAGGTATTGGCGGCTATAGAATTTACTTCTGGTAATATTTCTAGGCCAATCGAACTTGTGGCCGCCCTAAACGCATTGGCCAAATATTGATGTCTTCTTACCCTTTTGACAATGCCCTCCTCACATATAATTTTCAAGCTGGTTTCCAATGCTAAGATTAAATTGACCGACGGGGTACCAAAATAGGAAGGGCGCCTTTCTTCATAAGCTCTCATTACCGGGAGCCAATTGCTCCAATCGGCATAATAATTGCATACAGGTGTTTTTCTATTTTCACAAATCTTAATAGCTCGCTGGGAGGCAACCAACAATGCAAGACCAGACGGCACGCCAATAGCTTTTTGAGACCCTGTCAAGACGATATCGATTCCCCATTCTTCTTGCCTAATTTCTTCGCCCGCTACCGAACAAACGCCATCTAAAATACTTAGCACTTTATATTTAGTCGCCAATCTAGAGATAGGTTCAGGATGAACCATCACTCCGGTAGAAGTGTCCACATGGGTAAACGTCAGTACCTTGTATTGTTTTTTTTGAAGCTCTTCCTCAATGGTTTCAAGTCTAACTACGCCACCTATCGATGCTTTTAAAAGAGTCGTATTTGCACCATATCGGTCCAAAATATCCTTAAAACGTTCTCCAAAGTATCCTGTAGAAATCACCAAAGCTGAGTCTCCCTTTTCAATAAGGTTGGCGGCTGCCATATCCATAGCTAGAGTACCGCTCCCGGTAACTACAAAGGGTTGTCCGTTAGGAGCCATCCATATTTTTTTCATCAACTCAAGGGTATTTCCGAAAACCTCGATAAAGTTGGGAGCCACATGACTGGTAGTGGCTACTCCCATCGCACGAAGAACTTCCGGTTCGAACTCTATTGGACCGGGGATCATGAGTAATTTTCTATGCTTCATTTTAATTCTATTTTAGTACAACAAATTTTTTTGGCTTAAAATTATTCCGTCCACATCAACATATACAAATTGATTCGGAATAAAGGTGACACCACCAAATTTCACCGGAATATCCTTTTCGCCGATATTCCGTTTAATACTCTTAACGGGACACGTTGCAAGGGCCCTAATTCCAATATCCATCGTGTTGATAAGATCGCTATCGCGGATGCAACCGTTGATAATGATACCGGACCAATTGTTCCGTATGGACAATGCAGCCAATTGATCTCCGATCAAGGCACAACGCAAAGAGCCACCACCATTTATTATGAGTACTTTTCCGTTTCCGTCAGTTTCCAATTGTAGGCGTACCAATGAATTATCCTCAAATAATCTTATCGTGACAATCTTTCCAAAAAACTTTTTTTTGTTTCCGAAGCTTTGAAAAATAGAGTCGCAACAAAGTAGGAGATCTGGGTGCTTATCACATAGGTCTGCTGTTGTAAACATATTTACAAAAAGTGTATTAAATTATAGTATTAAATAGGGCAACACATTTACGGTGTTGCCTTATTAATAAATAGAATAAGAATTATTTATCTAAGACTAATTCTCGTTTTTCAACCTTAGAGTGTTCAGACTTTACTTCAAATTGATTGGATGTATTTTTTTCACCACTAGCTTTTAAAGCTTTGTCTCCTGCAAAAAATGTTTTATGGTCATCACCAAGGTTAGATCCAGCCATTCTTTGATGTTTTACACAAGAAACGTCTTTTCTGATTTCTTGTCGCTGAACACCTTTTACATAAGCCAACATCCCTTCATCTCCAAAATACCCTTCAGTTAAATCATTCATATGAAGTGCGGTAGTATGATAGGTAGGTAGCGTAATTAAGTGGTGAAAAATACCTGCTTCTCTTGCTCCATCAATCTGGAAAGTCTTAATTTTTTGATCTGCACGATGGCATAATTCTGTATTATCGTATTCCTCAGCCATTAAATTATTTTGACTGTAAACTGTCATATTCTCTCCTTCAGCAAGCATTTCTTCATAGGCTTGATTACGGAAATTCAATGTCCAGTTAAACGATGGCGAGTTGTTATAAACCAATTTTGCATTGGGTACAACCTCTTTAATTCTATTTACCATGTGAGCAATTTGCTTCACATTTGGCGTTGGTGTTTCAATCCATAAAAGGTCTGCCCCATTTTGAAGACTGGTAATGCAATCTAACACAACACGATCTATATTTGAGCCATCTTTAAATTTATATAATCCATTTGGTAATCTTACCGGACGCACTAATTTGCCATCTCTTTTTAGCAATACATCATCTTCTCTGGCATCATCAACCGCTATTTCTTCCGCTTCTATAAAAGCTAAGTATTGCGATGCCAAATCTTCAGGTTCTTGACTCACAGGAAGTTTTTGAGTAAGTCCAGCTCCTTCAGAATCTGTTCTTGCAACAATAATTCCGTCATCAATTCCCAATTCTAAAAACGCATATCTAATAGCATTTAATTTCGCAATAAAATCTTCATGAGGTACGGTTACTTTTCCGTCTTGATGTCCACATTGTTTAGCATCAGACACTTGATTTTCAATTTGAATGGCGCAAGCACCAGCTTCTATCATCTTTTTTGATAATAAATAGGTGGCTTCTTCATTACCAAATCCAGCATCAATATCTGCTATGATTGGTACTATATGAGTTTCAAAATTATCAATTTGATCTTGTACATCTTCTCCGTTTTCTAGCCTTCTAAACAAATCATTTAATTCGATAGCATCTGCCTGACGTAAAAAAGCATAGATTTCTGCTATAAGATTAGGAACAGCCGTTTTTTCATGCATTGATTGGTCTGGTAATGGTCCGAATTCAGAACGTAGGGCTGCAACCATCCAACCAGAAAGGTATAAATATCTTTTACTAGTAGTTTTATGATACTTTTTTACCGCAATCATTTTTTGCTGGGCAACAAACCCGTGCCAGCAACCCAATGACTGCGTATAGTTTGATGAATCTGCATCGTAAGCCGCCATATCTTCTCGCATAATAGTTGCGGTATATTTGGCGATATCCAGACCGGTATTAAAACGATTCTGGGTAATCATTCTAGCTGCGCTTTCAGGGTTAATCGCATTCCAAGTATTTCCATACTTTGCTTTAAGATTTTTAACTGTTTCCAATGCAGAACTATAATTACTTTGTGCTAAATTTTTCATAATTTCGTGATACGTTATTCATTAATAATAATTAGATCCTGTTGATTGTTGTCGCAATCGCAGGATTTTTTTATATGTGTTGATAGGCTGTAAGTGTTAAAAATTCTTCGAAGTTTTCTGATAAAACTAGTTTGTCAAAAAGCTCTATTGCTAGTTTAAACTTGGTATTTTTAATTTCATTTTCTCCAATTTCTGCTACAATTTTTTCCACTTCATCATCAAGCAACTCTATATAGAGTTCAATGTTAAATTTTCTGCCGTCTTCTAGTAACACTTCGTTTTTTAACCATTGCCATACTTGGGTTCGCGATATCTCAGCAGTTGCAGCATCTTCCATTAAATTATAAAGAGCTACAGCACCATGACCTCTTAGCCAAGCTTCCAAGTATAAAATACCAACATTAATGTTTTTTCTAATCCCGGCTTCTGTAACCGTACCTTTTGGGAGCTCAACCAAATCGGCTTCAGTTATTTGAACATCGTCACGAGTTACATGTATTTGGTTACTGGTTGTCATATGTTTATTAAACTCCGACATTGCAACATCTACTAAAGCAGGATGGGCAACCCAAGTGCCATCATGACCATTTTTCACTTCACGTTCCTTGTCTAGCCTTACTTTTTCTAAAGCAGCGGCATTAGCTCTTTCGTTATTTTTAATAGGAACTTGAGCTGCCATTCCACCAATAGCAAGGATACCACGTTTGTGACAACGTTGAATTACCAGTTTTGAATACGCTTCCATAAATGGCGTTGTCATAGTAACTTGATCACGATTTGGTACCACAAAGTTTGGATGGTTTCTAAGTTTTTTGATATATGAAAATATATAATCCCAGCGACCACAATTTAAACCTACAATATGATCTTTAAGTTCATAAATGATTTCGTCTAACTGAAAACTTGCAGTAATGGTTTCAATTAAAACGGTTGCTTTAAAAGTACCTTTTGGAACATTTAGATAGTCTTGTGCAAATGTAAAAACCTCATTCCACCAACGCGCTTCTGTAAAATGCTCTAATTTTGGAAGATAAAAATAGGGTGCAGTGCCATTTGCCATCATAGTTTTTGTATTGTGAAACACATAAAGACCAAAATCAACCAAGCTTCCTGAAGTCACTTCATTGTTAATTATGATATGTCTTTCATCAAGATGTAAACCTCTTGGTCTAACCAGTAAAACGGCTGTTTCAGTATTTAATGTATAAGATTTATTTCTTTTAGTATCGGTTAAAGAAATGGTTTTGTTGTTAGCGTCTATTAAATTCTGTTGCCCCTGAATACTGTTTCCCCAAGTAGGTGAATTGCTGTCTTCTAAATCTGCCATAAATGTTTTAGCTCTAGAATTTAGCGCGTTGATAATCATTTTTCGATCTACTGGGCCAGTAATCTCTACACGTCTATCTTGAAGGTCTACTGGTATTTCCTCCACTGTCCAACTGCCTTCTCTAATAACTTTTGTTTCCTTTGGAAATTGAGGAAACTTTCCACTATCAAAAACCTTCTGCTGTACCTTACGATTATTTAGTAAAGTCAATCGTTTGGCATTAAAGTTTTTATGAAGATCTAAAATAAATTCTAATGCAGCATCAGTTAAAATTTCAGGATAGTAATTTTTTACTTCAGAGGCGAACTGAACTTTTGAAAGCGTGTTTTCCATGGTCTTATTATTTTATTTGACAATGTTATAAAAAAGATTTCAAAAATACAAGCGAACGTTCGCTAAAAATTTATTTTCGCAAAATATCCGTGTTCACTAAAAAGCTTATATTTGTATATATGGAAGAGGACGATATCAAACTTATATTCGGGTTAAAGTTAAAGCAGATAAGGACCGACAAGAATTTATCCTTGTTCGGCTTGTCCAAACTTTCAGGTTTATCTAAGTCTTATTTAAATGAAATTGAAAATGGAAAAAAATATCCGAAGACCGATAAGATTGTAATTTTATCGGAAAAACTGGATGTTTCGTACGATGATTTGGTTTCCCTACAATTAGATAAGAATCTTGCCCCTATCGGTGAAATATTACAATCACGGATCCTAAAAGAAATTCCCTTGGAACTTTTCGGAATTAAAGAAAGCAATCTTATTGATATAATTTCCAACGCCCCAGGCAAGGTCAATGCATTTATTACTACGATAATCGAAGTTGCAAAACACTACAGCTTCAATAGGGAGAGTTTTTACCTTTCGTCTTTACGCTCTTATCAACAGTCCAACTACAATTATTTTGATGATTTGGAGCAGCAGGTAGTTAAATTTTGCAAAGCTTACCATATCGATTTAAATAAACCGGTATCTGCAAAGGAACTGGAAGAGATACTTGTTGATGAATATGGGTACAAAATAAATACTTCGGATTTAAAAAAGCACAAGGAACTTTTCGATCTACGTTCAGTCTTTGTTCCCAAAACAAAAACTTTATTGCTTGCAAGCCATATAGATGAAGCGCAGCGAATTTTTATATACGCGAAGGAAATTGCCTATAATTATTTAAATTATGATTTACGCCTCTACACTTTTCCTTGGATAAAGTTTGATAATTTTGAGCAAGTGCTGAACAATTTTAACGCTTCTTATTTTGCCGGGGCACTGGTATTACCCAGAACCGTGATGATAGCCCAGCTAAAATCGCTATTTCAAAAAGATGTTTTTAATAAGTCTGTATTTATAAAGACCATTTCCAATTTCACCAGCTCACCTGAAACGTTCTATCAGCGTTTGACAAACCTGTTGCCAAAAGATTTTAATATTCAGAAATTGTTTTTTTTAAGGTTTGCACATGAGGCGGGAAGTTCTAATTTTTATTTGAACAAGGAATTGCACCTTCCCAATCAGCAATCTCCACACGCCAATGAAACAAATGAGCATTATTGTAGAAGATGGGTTTCATTAAAGGTGCTGGAACAAATTGCCATAAACAAGCAAGACCATATATTTGATTTACAAATTTCTCAATATCCGGATGATGTGTCGTATCTGGTATTTTCCTCCGCGACGAAAGATCCCTTTAAGGATACTCAGTACAGAAGTATTAGTATCGGCTTACTTATAGATAAGCAATTAAAAAGGAAAATTGCCTTTTTGCAGGATATTAATATTAAAAGACAAATGGTAGGGGTTACTTGTGAACGTTGTCCCATTACCGACTGCAAGGAGCGAAAGGTACCTCCTGTAATTTTAGAGAGAACGAAAAAAAATAAGGTGATAGAAGATGTGGTCTCCGAGTTGACGGCGCAATTTAGCAAGCCTATTTAGCATATCTGTGATAAAATTTTAAGTTTTTTCTTATTTACCACATATTAAATTTTTTCAACTTATTCACCTAATTGCTATTTTCTTATGACTGCAAAATAAGTAAAGGTATATGGAATTTTCATGACCAAAATAGCTTTGGTATATGAGAGATAATTGAGAATTCATATTACAAATCAATCTAATGGCTGAAGAGGATTACTTCGAAATAACATCCGCACATTATAAAAAATTGTTAAAAAAATAAACCATGAATGAACGTTCATTCTTTTTTATATATTTGTATTGTAAAACTAAATAAGTTAAGTAAATGAAAAGGTTATTTTGGAACATTGTTAAAATTATTCTTGCGCTCTTTATGATTTATGGAGGTGTACAACATTTTGTGAAACCGAATTTTTATATGCCGTTTGTGCCTTCATTTTTACCATATCCAATAGCTGTAATTTATGTTTCAGGCATCATTGAAATTGTCCTAGGTTTTACATTGTTAGTAAACAAAAAATACGCTAAATTGGCAGCTTTGGGCGTCCTGGTTTTAATGATCTTGTTTTTACCAATCCACATCTGGGACGTGTTTTCCGAAACACCAGCGATCGGTGGTCATGACGCCGCCTTGATCAGACTACCGATCCAATTTGTACTAATTGCTTTGTCTTGGAAAGTCTATAGCATGTTATCAATTAAAAAAGTATAATGAATATCCATATGATTAAGAAAGAAAAAATAACGGATAAAAAACGTGCTCTACTGAACGCTACCCTAACATTGGTTAATGATCATGGTTTTCATGATGCTCCAATGTCCAAAATTGCAAAACTTGCAGGGGTAGCACCAGCTACCATTTACCTTTATTTCGAAAATAAACAGGATCTGATTAATAACCTATATCTTGAGGTGAAGGCATCTTTTAGTGATTGTGCTTTTAAAGGATACGATAATACTATGCCTGTTAAAATAGGGTTTGAAATAATTTGGTACAATATTGCGGACTATAAATTAAATCTAGTAAATGAAGCTTCATTTTTATCGCAATGCGATAATACTCCCATGATAGATGAAGAGATTAGAAAAGAAGGATTAAAGCATTTACAGCCCCTACTTGATTTATGGGAACAAGGGAAGAAGGAAGGTATTATTAAACCTCTTTCAATCTTTGTTCTTTATGCTTATACTATTTATCCCTTGACATTTTTAATGGCGATGCAGGAGAGAGACCTATATACTTTAAATAAAAAGGTATTAGGTGAAACTTTTCAAGTAGCATGGGACGCTATAAAATTGTAATTTTTTTGCTTTAATAAAAGAATGAATGTTCATTTATAAATATGTAATAATGGAAAATAAAACAATCCTTTTAAACGGTTTGCAGGAAATGCTTTCTGCAACTTTCGCTGGTGCTGAACAGCATTTGGTACATGCTACTATTAACGAATACAACGGGTTCCCAAAATTGGCTCAACGTATGCGATCAGAATTTGAAGATGAAATTTCGGATACCAAAATTTTGATGAGCAGAATTTTAGATTTGGGAGGAACACCAAACACGAAACATCAAACCCTACCTATTCATTTGGATGTAGCGAAACAGCTCGAACAAGAGCTCACCGAACAGCTTATTGCAATAAAACGATTGGAAGAGTTAATAGCACTATCTGAAAACGACGGTGCAACCAGAATGGTTTTCGAGGACTTCCTAAAGGACGAAGACTTGCATACTAGATGGCTAAAACAACAAATTAGTTTGATGAAAAACGTCGGTGTTGCAAATTATTTAACAACTCAAATATAGGTAGTAAAACATAGTTCATTAAGGAACAAAATAATTTAATAATCAACTAAAAATAATAATCATGAAAAAATTATATACAGCTAATGCAATTGCAACGGGTGGTCGAGAAGGTCGCGTCAAATCGGTTGATGGAGTGTTGGATTTTAAAGTGGAGATCCCCAAGGAAATGGGAGGACGCGGTGGGGCATTTACCAATCCAGAACAACTTTTTGCTGCAGGTTACGCTGCTTGTTTTGATAGTGCATTAAACCTTGTGGCTCGTACACAGAAAATAAAGCTAAAAGATACTAAAGTAATTGCATCCGTCAGTATAGGACAAAATGATGATGGAGGTTTTTCGCTTGCTGTCGATCTTTCCGTATCCATTCCTCAAATAGAAAGAGAAACTGCACAAAAATTACTTGAACAGGCGCATCAAGTGTGTCCCTATTCCAATGCAACCAGAGGCAACATTGAAGTTAATTTAAGTTTAGTATAAAAATTATCAACATGAATAAAATAATCCTTTTAAACAATCGCCCTACTGGAAAACCCCAAGCCTCCGATTTTAAATTCACAGATGAAAATAAGCCTGAGATAGCCAAGGGGGAAATTCTTCTGAAAACTAAATTCGTATCGGTGGATCCGTATTTGAGAGGACGAATGAGTGATGCAGAATCGTATGTGGAGCCTTTCAAATTGAATAAGCCTATTTCATCTGGTTGTATTGCCGAAGTTGTCGAGTCCAAAAATGAATCCTTCAAAAAAGGAGACTTTGTATCTGGTTCTTTAGAATGGAAAGAGTACCAAGTTTCAAACGGTAATGGACTTTTAAAAATAGATGCGTCGATAGCCCCATTATCCACTTATTTAGGAATTTTAGGAATGACTGGTTTAACCGCCTATTTGGGGTTAACGGAAATTGGATTGCCAAAAAAAGGTGAAACCATAGTGGTGTCCGGTGCTGCTGGTGCGGTTGGTAGTGTTGTTGGTCAAATTGGAAAAATACTGGGTTGCCACGTAGTTGGAATTGCAGGTACTGATGAAAAAGTTGCGATGTTAAAATCAAAATTTGATTTCGATGATGCCATCAATTATAACACAACTAAAGATATAAACAAAGCAATTGCCACTGCTTGCCCCAAGGGAGTTGATGTTTACTTCGACAATGTTGGGGGTGATATTTCAGATAATGTACATGCCAACATTAATAGGTTTGGTAGAATTATCGTTTGCGGAGCCATTTCTGCCTATAATGAAATCTCTGTGCCAATAGGCCCTAGGGTAGAACATTTTTTGATTAGGAAAAGTGTACTCATGCAAGGTTTCATCATTGGAAATTATGCGGAAAAGTTTCCGGAAGGAATAAAACAATTATCAAAATGGCTTCAGGAAGGAAAGCTGTCCTATACGGAAACTATTGTTGAAGGTTTTGATACAATCCCCCAAGCATTTATAGACCTTTTTGAAGGAAAAAATACAGGTAAAATGATTGTAAAAATATAGTCATAACATGATTGAATTATTTAAATAAAAAAAATATGAATTCAAATTATAAAAATATATTTTCTCCTTATTCTTTTCCCGTTTCCGGCATTAATATAACGAGTAGAATAGTACTGGCTCCTATGACAACCTTTTCGGGTAATGATGATGGAACTACTACAGATGCCGAAGTGGCATACTACCGTGAACGCAATCAATCGGCCGGGCTATTGATTACCGCTTGCGCCTATGTAATTAAACATGGTAAAGGTTTTCATGGTCAGATAGGTGCCGATTCTGATGAATTAATTCCAAGCTTGAAAAGAATAGCTGATGCCTTAAAAGCAAGCGGAAACAAAGCTGTACTTCAGTTATATCACGGGGGAAGGATGTCGCCTCCCGAAGAACTCGTTGACGGACAATCGTTAAGTGCCAGTGCTGTTGCCTCCGAGAGAGAAGGTGCACAAGTTCCACGGGAAATGACAACAACTGAAATAGAAGAAACGATTGTGGCTTTTAGTGAAGCTACTCGCAGAGCAATAGAGGCTGGTTTCGATGGGGTAGAAATACATGGAGCAAACACTTATTTATTACAGCAATTTTTCTCGCCTCATTCCAATCGTAGAACCGATAAATGGGGTGGAGATTTGATGAAGAGAATGACTTTCCCCCTTGCTGTAGTTGATGCTGTAATAAAAGCGGCTACACTTTCATCACGACCATTTCTTGTTGGATACCGTCTTTCACCCGAAGAAATAGAAAACCCAGGTATCACAATGGAAGATACACTTCATTTGGTGGAAGCACTTTCGCGGAAACAATTAGACTACCTACACGTTTCAGTGATGGATTTCTGGGCAGGTTCAATGCGGGATAAAAAAGATACAGAGGCTCGTGCCCAACTAATTGCAGCCACAGTGGGTCATATACTTCCTGTTATTGGTGTAGGAGGTCTTCACACACCAGAAGAAGTAGAAAGAGTTCTTACGGGCAACATTCCATTGGTAGCCATGGCCAGAGAACTTTTAATGGAACCGCATTGGTTAACTAAAGTAAAGAACAATGCAGTTGACCAAATTAGAACCGAACTGGATGTAAATACTCAAAATTTATTAAAGATACCCACTCCTCTTTGGAGCGCACTTATTTCAAGAACAGGTTGGTTGCCTTTGAAAAATAACCAAAACTAATTATCTAATATTTAAAACAAAGTAACATGAACAATTTTAAATTTAAAAATCCAACAAAAATACTATTTGGCAAAGGCCAAATAGAAAATCTATCAAAAGAGATTCCCGAAAACGCAAAAATATTGTTGCTATACGGAGGCGGAAGCATCAAAAAAAACGGAATCTACGATCAGGTAAAAAAAGCACTTTCAGCTTATGAAGTTGTGGAATTTGGAGGAATTCCGGCGAATCCAGAATATAGTATTTTAATGAAAGCCCTACAAGTTATAAAAGAGGATGGCATTAATTTCTTATTGGCCGTTGGTGGAGGATCCGTTATCGATGGTACAAAATTTTTATCGGCAGCAGCCCTTTACAAAGGCGATAGTCCTTGGAATTTATTAACCGAGAATAAACCTACTACCGAGGGAATGCCCTTTGGAACGGTTTTAACCTTGCCTGCAACAGGTTCTGAAATGAATTCAGGAGCGGTTATCACTAGAAAAGAAACTAAAGAGAAATTAGCCATGGGCGGACCAGGTCTCTTTCCATTGTTTTCGATCCTTGATCCCGAAGTAGTGAAATCTATTCCCCAACGCCAGTTGGCCAATGGGATCACAGATGCCTATACACACGTTCTGGAGCAATATATGACCTATCCTACGGGTGCGTTGTTACAGGATCGCTTTGCAGAAAGTATTTTACAAACCTTGATTGAAGTGGCACCAGCCATTTTAAAAGACCCATCAGATTACTCCGCTGCATCAAACTTTATGTGGAGCTGTACGATGGCGCTGAACGGACTGATCCAACAAGGAGTTCCCGGCGACTGGGCTGTACATATGATGGGACACGAATTAACGGCGCTGTATGGCATCGATCATGCAAGAACATTGGCTATTGTGGCTCCAAGCCACTACCGTTATAACTTTGACTCTAAAAAGGAAAAGCTCGCACAATATGCAGAACGTGTCTGGAATGTTGTAGATGGAACAGTGGAGGAAAAAGCCAACGCAGGAATTGAAAAAACTGAAGAATTTTTTCACTCATTAGGAATCAAAACGAAGCTTTCAGAATACACTGATGATTATTCAGAGACTGGAAGCATTGTCTCAAAACGTTTTACAGATCGTGGCTGGGCCGGACTTGGAGAACACAAAACCCTCACCCCTTCCGATGCGGAAAAAATAATAGAAATGAGTTATTAACAATTGGAAACAAAAAAGATGAAAACAAGAACAATTGGAAAAAGCGACCTAAAAGTATTTCCTATAGGCCTGGGAGCCATGGGGATGTCGGAATTCTATGGCGAAACGGATGAAAAACAAAGTATTAAAACCTTGCACAAAGCATTGGACATTGGGGTGGATTTTATTGACACCGCCGATGTTTATGGCATAGGTGCTAACGAAGAACTTCTTCGGAAAGCCTTTAGCAATCGCTGGAACGATTTGGTACTAGCGACAAAGTTTGGCTTTGTACGGGACAAGAACAACCCAGAAGTAAGGCAACTTAATGGTTCTCCCGAGTATGTGAAAAGTGCGTGTGAAGCAAGTTTAAAACGACTGGGCCGCGAGGCAATCGATTTGTATTACCTGCATCGTGTTGATCCTAATACGCCTATTGAGGAAACAGTTGGGGCAATGGCAGAATTGGTAAAAGAAGGAAAAGTTAGATATATCGGGCTTTCGGAAGTATCGGGCGATACGCTAAGACGTGCCCACAAAGTTCATCCTATAACTGCGGTACAAACCGAGTATTCCATCTGGTCACGTGATGTTGAGCAAACCACAATGTCCGTTATAGAGGAATTGGGAATTTCATTAGTGCCCTACAGTCCTTTGGGTAGAGGTTTCCTATCGGGAACCATCAAGGACACTTCAGAATTATCCGATAATGATTTCCGACATACAGTGCCTCGTTTTCAAAAAGAATTCTTTGAAAGCAACAAAACACTTTTAAGCCGAATTGAGCAGTTAGCTGACAAGAAGAACGTAACACCTGCACAATTGTCTTTAGCTTGGTTATTACACAAAGGAGAAAATATTATTCCTATTCCCGGTACCAAGCATGAGAAATACTTGATCGAAAACGCGAAAGCTGTTGACGTTGAACTTGCCCAAGAGGAGATGCAGTATTTGGATGATACTTATAGCACGGTGGCTGGCGAACGCTACAATGATATGGGAATGAAATTTACTAATTTATAGTAGTTTTTTTTTAAACCAGAAAAGATGAAAACAAGAACAATTGGAAAAAGTGATTTAAAAGTATTTCCCATTGGCCTGGGAGCTATGGGTATGTCTGAATTCTATGGGAAAACTGATGAGAAACAAAGTATTAAAACTTTGCACAAAGCATTGGACATTGGAGTCAACTTTATAGACACGGCAGATGTTTATGGCATAGGTGATAACGAAGAATTATTGCGTAAAGCCTATAGTGACCGTTGGAAAGATTTGGTGTTAGCTACAAAGTTCGGGTATGTGAGAAATAAGGAAAACCCTGAAGGACGACAAAGAAATGGTTCACCCGAGTACGTAAAAAGTGCTTGTGAAGCAAGTTTAAAACGATTGGGTCGCGAGGTAATCGATTTGTATTACTTGCATCGTGTAGATCCCAATACGCCTATTGAGGAAACAGTTGGGGCAATGGCAGAGTTAGTGAAAGAAGGAAAAGTTAGATATATAGGGCTTTCAGAAGTCTCAGGAGATACGCTAAGGCGTGCCAATAAAATTCACCCTATAACGGCGGTGCAGACCGAGTATTCCATTTGGTCTCGCGATGTAGAGAAAACAACAATGTCTGTTATTGAGGAATTGGGGATTACATTGGTGCCTTACAGTCCATTAGGAAGAGGTATTCTAACGGGTAAGATCGGCGACACGTCAGCATTATCCAAGAATGATTACCGGCATACGGTGCCTCGCTTTCAAAAAGAAAACTTTGAAAGTAACAAGCGACTTTTAAGTAGAATTAAACAGCTTGCTGATACAAAAAAGATAACACCTGCACAATTATCTCTGGCCTGGTTATTAAATAAGGGAGAAAATATAATTCCTATTCCTGGTACCAAGCATGAGAAATACTTAATTGAAAACACGAAAGCTGTTGACGTCGAACTTACTCAAGATGAGATGCAGCATTTAGATGATACTTACATTTCGGTGGCTGGCGAACGCTACAACGATATGGGCATGAAATTTACAAATTTATAATAGAACCTTTAAAAATAGAAAAAATGAAAAATGAAATATTAAATGCAGTAAACCCCGCATCACAACAGATATTTGAACATGTTGAGAGTACACCCAAAAGTGAACTTCCAAAAATGGTTGAAAAGGCAGCTCTGGCTCAAAAGAAATGGGCTGCGCTAACCTACAAAGAACGAGGTGTATATCTAAAAAAATTAAAAAATCTCGTTATCGAACGAGCTGAAGAAATAGCAGAAACCATCTCAAAAGGTATGGGAAAACCTTTGGTAGAATCATATTTGTTTGGTGTTAACCTAGTGGCAGAAGACCTAGAAGAATATAGTGAAAAAGCAGGGATATATCTGGCGGATGAAGATGTACCAACACCAGAATATCTTGGAGAAAATAAAAAAGCACTTGTTCGTTATACCCCTCGTGGAGTAGTAGCTGTTATAGCTCCATGGAACTTTCCGTTTGGTTTAGCAATGTCTCCTGTAATCACAGCCCTCGCAGCAGGAAATTCAGTGGTTTTAAAGCCAACTTCTGCAGTTCCTATGATAGGTAAAGTTATCGAAAATCTGTTCAACGATACATTTTATGATTTTGATGGATTAGCACAAGTTGTTCATGGAAAAGGTAGTTTGGGAAGTGATTTGGCCACAACCAAGGGAATAGATTTTGTAGCCTTTACTGGTTCTACACAAATAGGTCGTCAACTACAGAAACAATTGGCCGAAAACTTGACGCCTTCTTTGTTGGAGCTTGGAGGAAGTGACCCTCTAATCGTTACGGATGATGCCAACTTAACTCGTGCTGCAAAAGCTACTGTATTCGGGCGTTTTTCGAATAACGGGCAGATATGTGAAGCGGTAAAACGAGTCTATGTTGACGCAAAAGTCGCTGATACTTTTATTGCAAATGTAAAAAAAGAGGTCGAAGCACTTACCTCAGGGGAATACACCACACCATCAAATGATGTTGGTCCATTGGCTAATGGCAGGGGTGTCAATACCTTGAGGGAGCTATTACAAGACGCATTGGACAAAGGAGCGGAACTAATTGCTGGTGGTTTCCCCGAGAATGACGATACCTTATTCTGGCCAGCCACCGTTTTGATCAATGTAGATCACAGCATGCGTGTTATGCAAGAAGAAGTGTTCGGACCAATATTGCCAATTCAAATTGTAAAAGATGATGAAGAAGCCATAGCATTGGCTAATGATTCTGAATATGGTCTAGATGCTTATGTGTTCAGTAGTAATATGGAAAGAGCCCATAAAATTGCAAATCAGTTACAGGCAGGCTCTGTAGATATTAATGAAGTATTGGTTCATTATGCGGTATCGGGAATACCATTTGGAGGTGTGAAAAACTCTGGAATCAATCGTTATCATGGAAAAATAGGTCTGCAGTTATTCGCTAATTATAAAGGTATGGTAATAGACAGTGGAGAGAAAGACACCGAAGCACTTTGGTTTCCATATTCTGAAGAAAAACTACAAGGAGCTAAACAGCTTTTGGAACAGTTGAAATAAATATAATAATTAATAAAAGTTAAAAAAATGGAAATATTAATCGTATTAACATCCCATGCATTATTGGGAAATACTGGTGAGAAAACCGGATTTTGGATAGAAGAATTTGCAACACCTTATTATTATTTAGTAGATAATGGCGCCAACGTTACTTTGGCTTCACCTGATGGAGGTCAACCTCCTATCGATCCTACGAGTGATAAACCGGAAAATCAGACAGAATCCACCAAACGGTTTAAAAATGACGAGGCATTACAGGAAAAACTAAGTAATACGATTAAACTATCCGAGATATCTACCAAGGAATATGACGCAGTATTCTATCCAGGTGGTCACGGTCCTTTATGGGATTTGGCAGAGAGCGAAGTTTCGGCGAGGTTGATCGAGAGCTTTTATAACGCCAATAAACCTGTCGCCTTTGTATGCCATGCTCCTGCAGCCCTGAAAAATGTAAAAAATATTTCGGGGGAACCACTTGTAAAAGGAAAAAAAGTAACTGGATTTACAAATTCAGAGGAAGAACTGGTTGGTCTTACCGATGTTGTACCTTTTCTTGTTGAAGACATGTTGAAGGAGAAAGGAGGTATATATAGCAAATCAAATGATTTTGAGGCCTATGCTTTGGAAGATGGATTGCTCATCACAGGACAAAACCCAGCCTCATCGCAAAAAGTCGCTGAACTATTATTAACCAAATTGGAATCTAAAAAATAGGTTTTCTGGTCATTCTCTGATGTAAACATCACAGGAGTATCTTCCTTCCTTTTCTATGAAGAGGAAGGAGGATCGACTAGAATACAGACTCATTAACAAATTAAAAAGAATTTATAGTTTATGATAAAAGTCGTAGCCAAGAATTTTGCTAAAGAAAATAAAATTGATAAAATTTTAGAACTGGCAAAGGAATTAGTGGAAAAAACAGTGAAAGAAGTAGGATGTATCAAGTATGAAATGTATCAAAACACAAAAGAGCCAACAGAACTAATAATGTTAGAAGAATGGGAAACAGAAGAAGATTTAAACAATCATATGTCTTCTGAACATTTTAAAAGAATAGTTCCTCAGATGGCTGAATATTTAAGAAAAAAGGCAGAAATTAATATATACAAAAAAGTCATTTAGACTTTTTATAGAATGAAAGTAAATAAAATATGCCTATTGCTGCTGAAAGTATATTACAAGAAATATATAAATAAGGCCAAGTGTTTTTATTTCTAATATATATTAAAAAATAGAATTACCGGGTAGGTATAAGTCTTATTAGGCTTCGATATTCGGATTCTTTTACTAAAAGATACCTCCTATACTATTATTTAATCAATTGATGGCCAAAATTAGCTTTTATAATCGTAGGAAAATTTGTTTTAAAATCGATTTCTACTTTGGTTAAGCTTTCTACTAAAACTAAAAATGATATGTCAAAATTATATTCGTCCTATACCCTGAGAGGATTGGAATTGTCCAACAGAATTGTAGTATCACCAATGTGCCAATATAGTGCAGAAAATGGCTTGGCCAATGACTGGCATCTTGTACATCTAGGTTCACGTGCGGTTGGAGATGCCGGCCTCGTTTTTACGGAAGCTGCGGCAGTTTCACCAGAGGGAAGGATCTCACCATCGGACCTAGGAATTTGGTCGGAAGAACATATAGAACCCTTAAAACGAATAACAACTTTTATTAGAGCACAAGGTGTATCATCAGGTATCCAGTTGGCCCACGCCGGTAGAAAGGCTAGCTGCCTAACTCCCTGGGAAGGTGGGCAGCAAATTAGCCCATTAGCTGGAGGTTGGCAAACTGTTGCTCCTACGGCTATGCCATTTTATGAGGATGATGTAGCACCAATTGAATTGTCTGTCGAAGAAATTCAAGCCATCATACAATCATTTGTAAATGCTGCGAAAAGAGCGGTGACCGCTGGATTCGATATCATTGAAATACATGCTGCACATGGGTACCTCTTGAATCAATTTTTATCTCCCCTAACAAATAAAAGAAAGGATAAATATGGTGGTTCGTTTGAAAATCGCATGCGTCTATTGATCGAAGTAACTATAGGTATCCGCGCTGTAATACCTCAAGAAATGCCTCTTTTTGTACGCATATCCGCCGAAGAGTGGGCATCTGGAGGTCACACCATAGAGGAATCCTTGGAAGTTGCAAAGTTGTTAAAAACTAACGGAGTCGATTTAATAGATTGTTCCTCTGGAGCAGTGGTAAGGCAGCAAAATATCCTAGTTAAAGTAAACTATCAAGTTCCTTTTGCCGAAAGAATCAAGAAGGAGACTAACATCGCGACGGGTGCTGTAGGTTTAATTACGGATATCTTTCAGGCCGAGGATATTTTGGACAAAGATGAAGCCGATTTAATTTTTATCGGTAGAGAGATGTTACGAAATCCATATTTCGCACTACTCGGAGCTGATCAAATGCATATCATACCAAATTGGCCAAAACAATATGAAAGAGGAAAACTTAGAAAATAATTATTAAAATCGAAAGAAATGAATAATAAGAAAAAAAATGTATTGGTTGCCGGGGCTAATGGTACCACAGGAAGGATTATCATCGATATACTTCAAAAATCAAATACCTATAAACCAGTTGCAATGGTTCGCAAACAAGAGCAAAAAGAGCGTTTTGAAAGTGAACATGTTACGACGGTACTAGCCGATATAGAAGAGGACTTGAGCCAAGTGGTCACTCAAATTGACAAAATCATTTTCGCCGCTGGGTCAAAAGGCAAAAACGTAGTCGGTGTAGACCAAGAGGGAGCTAAACGATTAACCGATGCTGCAAAACAAGCCGGAATCGAAAAATTCGTTATGTTAAGTTCAATGGGAGCCGATAATCCGTCACAAAATAAAGAGCTTGAAGCCTATTTGAAAGCAAAACAAAACGCCGATGAGCATTTGCGTGCAAGTGGTTTGGAATATTCTATCGTTAGACCAGGGCAATTGACAATTGAAGATGGCAAGGGTAGAATCGAGCTCGGTTCCAAATTAAATAAAAGCGGTAGCATTTCAAGAGCTGATGTAGCTAAAACCTTAGTTGAAGTTTTGGATAGTGGCGTTATGCAAAATCAAACCTTTGAGCTTTTGGAAGGTGAAACTTCTATTGAAAATGCAGTTCGATTAAATTAAGGATATACTAATGACACATAGATAGCCTCTATGTTTTAATACACTGAACCAAGAAGAATATCAAATTGACTGTAACCAATAGGATAGATTACAACAAGTCATTCTTCAACAATCTAAGCGAGTTAAAGGTTAATCTTTCCAAGCCTTGTTAATAAAATTTTAGAAAAGGAATTTAATTTTTAATGAAACCAAACTACAATTCCAAGGAGTGAGATAATAATAAATGTTAATCAATGTGAAATGCGTGTTCACTAATTAAAAATATGAAACTACATAAGACCTTAAAATATTTTCCGTTTTATATGCTTTCGGTATTGCCTATGCAAATACTGTATTTTTTATCCGATTGTGCTTACTATTTTATATACTATATGATACAATATCGAATAAAAGTGGTCCTCGACAATCTTCGTAAAGCATTTCCTGAAAAAAGTGAAGAAGAAATTAAAGATATTTCCAAACGATTCTACCGTCATTTTTGTGATATCATTTTTGAATCCCTTAAAACTTTAACCATTACCAAAAAAGAAGCTAAAAACAGATTAAGTCTCGAAAATCCTGAAATTCTTACGGGTTTTCTAGAAAATGGTAGAAGTATTCTATTATATACGGCTCACCAAGGAAATTGGGAGTTGCTTGTTTATTTACCTTTGATATTGACTTATCCATCCAATACGTTTTACCGTCCCCTAAACAATCGTTATTTCAATGGACTTCTTCTTCTAATACGGGAGAGGTTCGGAGTAACTTGTGTTGAGGAGTTCAAAGGATATCGGACAATAATTGCACAAAACAATAATCCAGTGCCAGTAATGAATTGTATCATTGGTGACCAAAGCCCAAGAAGGAAAAGTGCCATCCACTGGTGTAATTTTTTCAATAGGAAAACCGCATTCTACCTTGGTGCTAACACCATTTCAATGAAAACTAATAATGTTGTTCTCTTTCCAAGATTCACCAAAATAAAGAGGGGGTACTATCAACTCTGTTTTGATTTGATCGAGGAATTTCCATCACATTCGGAAGGATATAACATTGTAGTTGAATACGCGAGATGTTTAGAAAACACCATTACCCAATCCCCGGAAATGTGGCTTTGGAGTCATAGGAGATGGAAGCTAAGTGAGGCTTAAATGGAGGATAAAACCCTTATTAAATAATATTGCCATTAGATTAGAAGAAAGTCCAATGGTAAAGAAACAATGTCAACAAACTCATTAAACTTTAAAACTTAGACGAAATGGAAAAAATAATTTGGATTGTAATGGCGTTCATTGCGGGATCATTTCTCCCCATACAATCTGGTATGAATAACAAACTGGCTAAAGCGGGTGGTAGCCCTGTCCATGCCTCAATGATATCATTTGCCATTGGTTTATTGGCATTGGTAATCTATATTATTTTAACTTCTCAAAATGTATCTTGGAGAGGAATAAAAGACGCCCCAACTTATGCTTGGATAGGCGGAATATTGGGAGCTTTTTATGTTACAATTATTGTACTAGCCTTTCCTAAGATAGGACCTGGTTTAACATTTGGGTTAGTAGTTTCCGGACAGTTGCTTATATCCATGTTGATGGAACACTTTCAAATAATGGGAGCCCAACAAATATCAATCAGTATTGGCAGAGTTATGGGTATACTATTAATCATTGTGGGAGTAATAATTATGAAGAATTTTTGAGATGACATTTCCTCTGACAAATTATAAAAATAATAGGAGAGAAAGTTTATATTCAATGTTTGAAGATTGTTAAAGCCTTCTTTAAGTTATCTAGTTATGGATTAACTCAAGATAAATTAATTTAAAAAGAATGAATAATCAATTCAAAGAGATACATCAAGTTATTTCAAGTTACATTGAAATTAATAATGAAGAATGGATTTCCTATTCTTCTAAATTTCGGGTAAAAGAAATCAGAAAAAAGGAAATAATCCTTAGCCAAGGAGATATTTGCTGTGATGTGTTTTTTGTGGTTAATGGGCTGTTAAGGGTTTTTTTTGTGGATAACAATGGAGAAGAAAAGACTTTTCATTTCTCTTTTGAAAATACGTTCTCTACCGACTATGAAAGTTTTCTAAAGAAAATTCCATCAAGCTATTCTATTCAAGCATTGGAAGATACAACTGTCGTTTTAATGTCGTTTGAAATGTTGCACGATGGTTATAAAATTCTTAGGAACGGAGAGAAACTTGGCAGGTTACTTGCCGAAGAGTATTTCTTTATTTTCAATGATAAGATTCAAGCTATTTACACCCAAAGCCCAATTGTGAGGTATAACAATCTCACTAGAAAGTTTCCGAATATTCTACAACGGATTCCCCAGCACTACATTGCATCTTATCTTAATATTAGTTCTGTACATCTCAGCAGATTAAAAAATTCTCAATAGTAAAATAAAACTGATAACAAATGTTATCGTCATTGGACTATTAGCCCTTTAACTTTGTCTTTGTAATAATCAAACTTTATAGAGATGAAAAAATTGGAAGATAAAACAGTTTTAATTACAGGAGGAGCATCTGGAATTGGCAGAATAATGGTTCGTTTACTATTAGAACGAAAAGCCAAAGTTATCATCTGGGATATTAATCAAGAGAGTATTGATGACACACTATCGGAATTCTCGGACAAAGGAAAGGTTTATGGCTACAATGTAGATGTCTCCAATGTTGAACAAATACAAGATACCGCTAAAAAAGTTAAATCAGAGATAGGTGTTGTTGATGTATTAATCAATAATGCAGGAATAATAGTTGGTAAATATTTCCACGAGCATACGGTATCCGATATTTCAAAAACAATGGAAATTAATGCAAATGCACCAATGTTTATCACAATGGAATTTCTTAACGATATGTTGAATCAAAATTCAGGACATATTTGCAATATTGCTTCGTCTGGCGGAATAGTTTCAAACCCTAAAATGTCTGTTTATTCAGCGAGTAAATGGTCACTCATCGGTTGGTCAGATAGTTTGCGTTTGGAGATGAAGAAAATGGATAAAAGAGTGAATGTTACCACAATAATGCCTTACTACATCAATACGGGAATGTTTGATGGTGTAAGATCGAAGATTCCAATTCTTGAACCAGAAGCTGCAGCACTAAACATTGTTAAAGCGATTGAGAAGAATAAAAAATTAATAAGTATACCAGGCTATATCTACAGATTTACACGTTTCGGTCAAGCAGTAATGTCGATAAATGTTTTTGATTGGTTCGCAGGGGATGTTCTCGGAATCTACAAAACAATGGAGCATTTCACAGGTCGTAAAAAGCAGTAACATTAAAAAAAGCATAAAAAATGGAAGAAACATCAAGAGATATTATTGTTCAGCATATTGAAAGTCAAAGAGATTTTTTCTCAACCAACAAGACAAAAGATATTAATTTCAGGCTAGAGCAACTTCGTAAACTCAAAAAGGCAATTCAAAAAAATCAAAAGAAACTTGAAGATGCTTTATGGGAAGATTTGCATAAATCGCCTGAAGAATCTTACTTAACTGAAATAAGTATTGTAACAGGTGAAATCGATAATCATATAAAACATTTAAAGGAGTGGGCAAAACCTAAAAGAGTTTCAACACCTATACATTTATGGCCTTCTTCAAGTAAAGTAATTTATGAACCACTTGGATTGTCCCTTATTGTAGCACCTTGGAATTATCCTTTTCAGTTATTAATTAATTCCTTGGTCGGTTCAATTTCGGCCGGTGGTTGTAGTATTCTAAAACCATCGCCAGATGCACCAACAATTGGAAAAGCGATGCAGGAAATGATTGAAGAAACTTTTGAGTCGAATTATATTGCAGTTGTTCAAGGCGGTAGAGAAACAAATACAATCCTGTTTAATGAACGCTTTGATATTATTTTCTTTACTGGTAGTTCAAAAGTTGGGAAAGTCGTAATGAAAGCAGCAGCAGAACACTTAACACCAGTAGTATTGGAATTAGGTGGAAAAAGCCCTTGTATTGTTGATGCAGATGCAAACATTGATGTTGCAGCAAAGCGTATTGCTTGGGGCAAATTGATAAATGCAGGTCAAACTTGTATTGCACCAGATTACCTTTTTGCTCATCATTCTATTAAAGATGAGTTATTGGATAAAATTGCCAAGAATATTAAAGAAATGTATGGAAATGATATTAAAGAAAGTCGATTCTATCCACGTATTGTAAATCAACGAGCAATGGATCGCTTAGAAAAGTTAATGAATCAGGGAGAAATACACACAGGTGGAGAGGTCGACGAAAAAGAAAAATTTATTGCACCTACAATTATTGATAATGTAAATCCTGATTTTCTGATTATGCAAGAAGAAATATTTGGACCAATTTTACCAGTATTGACTTTTGAGCATATTGATGAAACTATCGAATACATCAATAAAAATGAAAAGCCATTAGCTTTTTACTATTTTGGAAAAAATAAGGATGCCATAAATGTTTTAGCAAGAACAACATCTGGTGGTGCTTGTATTAACGACACCCTGATGCATATAACCAATCATAATTTACCTTTTGGTGGTGTTGGCAATAGTGGACTGGGAAAATATCACGGAAAAGAAAGCTTTTTAGCTTTTAGCAATCAAAAAGCAGTTGTTTCCACACCAACGTGGATAGATTTACCTTTAAAATATGCGCCTTTTAAGTATTTTAATTTAATAAAGAAAATTGTTTGAGTGGTTGAGACACTAAAATAGTTGGATAATAGGGAACGATAAAATTATGAATAAACAAGTAGAAACAACGGTAACACAGAATATTTTTAGGATTCTATTGGCACTTTTTATGATTTTTGCGGGGTTTAGTCATCTTACTTTTAATAGAATCGACTTTCAATCTCAAGTACCTGATTGGATTCCAATAAGTAAAGACCTGGTGGTCATACTATCAGGAATAGTAGAAATGGCATTAGGTATTGGTTTGGCTTTTTGGAAAACCGAACGAGTAAGGTTAGGATGGGCATTGGCTATATTTTTTATTTTAGTCTTTCCTGGAAATATTGCCCAATATATGGATAGCAAAGATGCCTTTGGTTTATTAAATTCTGATAGAGCAAGATTAATCCGTCTATTTTTTCAACCCATACTAATTTTATGGGCTCTATGGTCTACCGGAGTATTTAAACTCTATAGAAAAAAAAATAATTAAAGCCTCTTTATTTAAATAAGGCAAATGAAAACAGAACAAAAAGACCAAGAAAAATACCAACAACAACTGGAAAAAAAATCCAGTGAAGTAAGGGGTGCCAAGAAATATAGCGACATTCTAAGTCGCGTAATCCACGACGGAGAAGAGATATTCAAAATAAAAAATAAAGCAATGTTTCTCAGTGCTGTTATTGCTGGTCTTGAAATAGGTTTCAGTTATTTTCTTGTCTGTACCCTCTATTATTTATTAGGCGGTACTTTGGAAGTTCATATTATTTTCAAACTTTTTAGCGTGGTATATCCAGTGGGCTTTATCCTGGTCATTCTTGGCAAGTCTGCTTTATTTACCGAGCAGACTTCTGTCCTGGCTCTTCCAGTACTAAATGGGCAACGTACTATTTGGGAGTTGTTACGTATTTGGAGCGTTGTTATTATAGGAAATGTTATAGGAGGCATAATATTCGCGGTTTTCATCGGTATCCTTGGTCCACAATTAAATCTTTTTACGCAAGAAACCATGGTAGAGATAGGCAGTCATGTTATCTCTCAGGATTCATGGGTTCTTTTGATGAGTGCGGTAGTAGCGGGCTGGTTAATGGGGTTATTAACCTGGCTATTGAACAGTACCATGAATTCTCTTACCCGAGTATTCCTTATAATAATGATTACAGGAGTTATAGGGTTTGGGGGATTTCACCACAGTATTGTTGGAAACATAGAGGTCTTTGGAGCTTTCTTACATTCCGATACCATTTCCTTTTTAGACTACCTGTGGTTTCTTATACTGGTATTGCTGGGTAATGGAATTGGAGGCGCAGTGGTGGTAGGGCTTTTTAAATACCGAATATTCGAATCAAATTATGCAGAAAAAGAATGAACTTTTAGACTACAGGAAAATTCAACTAAATATATTTATAAATAATAACATGATCAAACTATCCAGAATTATAGCACCTCTCTTTTGTATCTTTTTATTTGCCAGTTGCGCTTCTAAAAAAACAGGAGACCTTTCTTATCTTAAAAGCTCTAAATCTTTATTGGAATCTTTTCCAGAATTAAATGTGTACCAGCCTACAAAATCTAAAAACAACCCAGTTGTTATTTTCATTCACGGTGGTTATTGGGATGAAGGGAATAAAGATATTTACGGATTTCTGGGGCGCAATTTTGCTAAAAAAGATATTGTAACTGTTATCCCTAATTACACTTTAAGCCCTGATGGTAATTATGATACAATGGCAAAAGAGGTTGCAAAAGCTATTCAGTGGACTTATGATAATATTGAAAAATACAGTGGAAATCCCGATCAAATATTTTTAATGGGGCATTCAGCAGGAGGCCATTTGATTGCTCTAGTTAGTACGAATCCCAAATATTTGAAAAACACAGACTTGGTTAAAGGCGTCATCCTTAATGATGCGGCTGGATTAGATATCTATTCCGAACTAAAAGAAAATCCTCCAACCACATTTCATCATTATAATACTACCTGGACAGCGGATGAAAACAACTGGAAAGTTGCTTCGCCTATTTATTTTTTATCAGAAAAAACACCACCGTTCTATATATATGTGGGCAGCAAAACCTTTTCTTCCATAATTTCTCAAAATAAAGACTTTGTCAAAAAATTGAATAAATATCAACCCACTGTAAAGATAAATTTCCTCCCCAAAAAACATATACCGATGATGAGCCAATATTTATTTCCGTGGAACAAGCATTACAAAGAGATCACTGAATTTATAGACCTTCATAAATAAAGAAAAAGTGTAAAATGAATAAAAACCGTTTCGATAAGCAATTTGAACTCAGATATTTTGAAATGAATGAATTTGGTGTGGCATCGCCAACCACCATTTTAACGCTATTGGAAGAAACGGCTGCTGAACATTGTTATTCTATAAACCATAGTTTATATCAATTAGCAGAACAGAATATTGGTTGGGTTTTAATTTCTGGGTTGATGCAAATGGAGCGATATCCCAGTTATAAAGAAAAGATTACCATTACAACTTGGCTCTCAAAATACTCAACCATTAAAGGTTTTAGAGAAAATATAATATATGATGAACAAAATAATATTATAGGAAGAGCCAAAGGCTTATGGATTTTTTTTGATACTATTAAAAGAAGACCAGTTCAAATATTTGAAGATATAATTTCAAAATGGTCTTTCTGTAATGAAGAAAGTATTGATTATAATATCTCTAAAAAAATTAAGGCAGTTGAAAACTCAGATTATGAACTGGACTTTAAAGTCAATAGATATGATACTGATATTAATAAGCACTTAAATAATATTAGATATTTACAATGGGTTATTGAGTCGATTCCTGACGAAATTATTGATAATTATTATTTGTACTCTATAGATGGTAGATTCATTGCAGAAGCACATTATAATCAATCAATTGTTTCTTTGACTAAAAATGACGCAATGGATACAAAGGATAAATCATTCATACACACTATAAAAATAGAAGGTACTGATAAAGTTTGTGCAACTGCTAAATCAACTTGGAAGAAAATAGAAACACAAACACACAACAATACATAAACAGCATTAAAACGACCGTCAATATTAACCGTTAGCTGTAATAAAAAAAAATTCGTGCTAACCGACAAACCAAAGTCAAATATCCGATTTGGCTGACATAAAGATAGATTTGACTACATAAATATCTTGTTTCTATTTGACCTTTGTACTTCATAAATCAAATAGAAAATGAAAAATATATTAGTTACTGGAGCAACAGGAATTTTAGGTACTGCTTTTATAAAAAGCCTACTCAAACAAATGCAACCAAATCAAATTTCGGTAATAACTCGAAAGGAGGAAAAACGAGCCGAATTAGAAAAACAAGGATTTCAAGCATATTTAGGAGATTACAACGACACCACAGCACTTGAAAAGGCAATGAACGGAGTAGATACTGTGTTATTGATTTCTTCAGGCGACCAAGGCGACAGAATGCAAGAACATAAGAATGTTGTGAATTCTGCAAAAAAAATGAAAGTAAAGAACATTGCCTATACAAGTCGTTCTTTAGTCAATAGAGAAAGACTTTCAAACAAGCTTATGGAAGAACATTTTCTCACAGAAGATTACATCAAACAAAGTGGTTTAAACTACATTATTTTTCAAAATGCCTTATATATGGATACCATTCCCGTTTTTGTTGGACAAGAGGTTTTTCAAAAAGGAATTTTTATGCCAGCAGGAAATGGTAAGGTAGCATTTGCCTTACGAGAAGAACAAGCAGAAGCAATGGCAAACACTATGTTAAATGAGCCATTCGAAAATCAAACTTATAAATTTACAGGCAACGAAGCTTATTCATTCTATGATGTTGCCAAAGCGTTAACAGAACTGTCAGGAAAAGAAGTGAAATACAATGCTGTAGAAGTAGCTGATTTTAAAAGTAATATGATGCAAAAAGGTTTGCCTGAACCAATGGTTCAAAAAATAGTCGATTTTAATGTCGATATCAAAAATGGACAAGAAGCGACAATAACAAACGAATTAGAAAAAAAACTTGGTAGAAAACCAACAAATTTAAAAGAAGGATTAAAGCAATTATTCAACCTATAAAAATTCAAAAAATGAAAATCATCATAACAGGTTCTTTAGGCAATATAGGAAAACAACTCATTCCTTTATTGAATTCAAAAGAACATCAAATAACAGTAATCAGTAGTAATATCGAAAGACAAAAAGATATTGAAACCTTGGGTGCAAATGCAAGAATAGGTTCTTTAGAAGATTTGGATTTTCTAATTGAAGCATTCGCAGGTGCAGACATTGCGTATTGTATGATACCACCAAACGATTATTTTAATCAAAACCTTGACCTAATAGCCTATTACGAAAAAGTGGCAAACAACTATGCAACTGCCATTTCAAAATCTAACATAAAACAGGTTGTTTATTTAAGTAGTGTTAGTGGACATATGGAAAGTGGTAATGGTATTTTACAAGGACATTCTAGAGGAGAGAAAATTATTAAAACATTACCCAATGATGTACACATTAGCATTTTACGACCAGTAGAATATTACTATAATTTATTTGGACAAATTGCAAGCATAAAAAGTAACAACATAATGGCATCTATTTTTGGTGGCGATGTTGTAAATGCTTGGGTTTCGCCACAAGATATTGCAACAGTAGTAGCAGAGGAAATAGAAAAAGGAATTGTTGGCAGAAAAGTCCGCTACATTGCAGGAGAAGAAATTACATATACCGAATTAACAAAAGCCATTGGAGATGCAATCAATAAACCAAATCTTGCTTGGGTACAAATAACACCAACAGAACTTGAAAAAGGGTTGAAAGAGGCAGGATTAAATCCTAATATAGCAGAAGGATTAGTAGAAATGTGTGTTGCTATAAACACGGGGATTTTGTATGAAGATTACAATAAAAATAAACCGACTACCTTTGGAAAGGTAAAAGTTAAAGACTTTGCAGAGGAGTTTGCACAGGTCTATAATGCATAAACCAACAATAATTAAAGGAATTTTAAAAAACATAAATGTCAATACTTCATATAAAAAGCATTGCTGAATACCATAGACTAATGGAGTTGCCTAAACCGCAACATCCATTAGTTAGTGTTGTTAATTTTGAAGATATAAAACGGAGGAACATAGCCATCAATTCAAGCATTACTTATGGATTCTATTCCATTGCATTAAAGCAGGTTTTGAATGGCAAGTTGAAATATGGCCAACAAGAATACGATTTTGACGAAGGTGTTTTGGCATTCATTGCACCAAACCAAACCTTACGAATTGAAGTAGAGCAAGGTCTAGAATATAGTCATACAGGATGGTTGCTTATTTTTCATCCTGATTTTTTATGGAATACAGCATTAGCAAACAAAATAAAAAAATACGACTATTTTGGTTACGAATTAAAGGAAGCATTACATCTATCTGACAAGGAAGAAACAATGCTAAAGGAGATAATCCGTAACATAAATCAAGAATACAATTCAAATATTGATAAATTTAGTCAAGATGTTATTATCTCTCAATTAGAGTTGCTACTTACCTATTCCGAACGTTTTTATCAACGACAATTTATCACTCGAAAAAAATCTAATCATACCATACTTGAACAATTTGAGAAGATTTTAAATGATTATTTCAAAAGTGAAGATTCATCAACAATAGGCTTGCCAACGGTTAAAAGTATTTCAAGTTCGTTAAAACTATCATCTAACTATTTGAGTAGATTACTAAAAACTTTGACAGGAAAAAGCACGCAGGAATTTATTCACGAAAAGTTAATTCAATTGGCAAAAGAAAAGCTATCGACAACAGAATTATCCGTCAATGAAATTGCTTACGGACTTGGTTTTGAGCATCCTCAATCGTTCGGTAAATTATTTAAGAAAAAAACCGAATTGACACCTTTGGAATTTAGGAAAGCGTTTAATTGACAAGTAATTCAGAAACCACTACAGCTAACACGGTATTTGAGGAACTATATTTCTTTTTTTCATAACTCATTCAGCACATTCTCCTACATTTCGCGAAAAGCTACATTCCGGAAAAAGAGCTTCACTACACAAGTCTTGGACACAATCCTCAAATTCAGCTTTACATTCTATTAACCCTTCCCGATACTCAGGGAAGGAACACTACATTCCCTAGCCAAAATCGTGCATCAAGTCCGCTTTTTCAACGGAAAGTCATCGCCTCGATTTTCTTAACAGAATTTGCGGCAAGCACTTCTTGAGTGCTTCCTCAAAAATTCCTAAAAACCGAACCGCTGCCTTGCAGATTTTAAGGGGTTTATAATGGATAAAGCCTTTGTCGTTTTTCGGTACAGCGAAAAACTGGCACGGCATAACCAATTCTAAGTTAAACACAGCTGCTTATCTCGGTTAACTGTCGGTACGCTCAAACGCAACTGCGTTTAAAAGAATTGCTAATGCCCTTATGGAACTTGTCAAGACTATACGAGTTTTAGTGAAAAATAAGGTATCTACTTCCTTGAAAATCCAAGGATTTTACTACGTCGCAAACACACCTGATTTGTTCCTTAAAAGTCTTGACAAAACCCACTCTATCCATTGTGCGGTGCACAGAAGAAATTCAACAAACACCCCTTAAAATTTAATCTGTTTTAAATCAATAGGGGAAATATAAATCACTTAAATATTTTATCATGAGTGCTATTAAAAATCACGTACAGTTAATTGGAAACGTTGGACAAGAACCAACAATTACAAACCTTGAAAGCGGAAAGAAAGTAACCCGTTTTTCATTAGCAACAAATGAGTATTACAAAGACAGTAAAGGGGAAAAGCAAACGGACACCAATTGGCATACGGTTGTTGCTTGGGGCAAGACTGCCGAAATTGTTGAAAAGTTTGTTGTAAAAGGCAAAGAGGTAGGAATTACAGGAAAGCTAAAAACTCGAAGCTACACAACTGATGATAATGAACAACGCCATGTAACAGAAGTTGTAGCCGATGAAATTCTTTTACTAGGAAGTAAGAACGACAAGTAATTCTTAAAACTAAAGAGGGCGTAACCGTCGAAAGATGCGCCCTCTTTTTTCATTATTCACACTTTAAATAATATGCATAATGAAAGCACAAGTTAACGAAATAAAAGAAAATTTACAGACATTTAGTGGTACTGATTTCTTCTACCAAATACCACTTTTAAAAACTCGATTTACGGACGGATTAAAATATTTATCCGAGGTCGCAGAATGTTTTTGGCTGATTACGGACACTTCCGTAATTGCTAAAAGTCTGATGAAACGAAGCGAATTTGTAACTATAGACTTAAAAAGATTTTCCGAAGAAAAACAAGATTATACAGGTTACGAAGCTGAAATTATTTATACGGATGGCAACGATAATATTTTAGAAAAACAAGGTTATCGAGTTACCGATTTTCCACTCGATGAACTACGGTTATTTTTTGTAAATGACACGCTGATGTTACCAAGCGAATACTAAATTTTGAAGCTATGATGTATATTAAATTTCAAGATTTAAGTATGGAAAAACAAGAAGAACTTTTTCAGGTTTCTAGGAAACACATTACATATCTTTTTGGGGAATCCATTCAGAAATATGTTGATGAAACTGGGGGGAATTATGATAAATTGATAGATGAAGAAATGATTAAAAACCTATACACTTACAACTTCGTTTTTAATATCTAATTCCCTAATGTTAGTTTATAACCACCTCTTATCTTAGAGGTGTTTTTTTATGTGTTCGTTATGGCACATAGTTTACACAAGTTAAAGATTAAGGTTTACACTAAATTAATTTCTAATCTTGTTGCTTGTTCTTTATTTCTTAGATTGTTTTCATCAAAGAAACCTAAAAATACGTTTCTATAAAATACTCTCCAAATACCGTTTCCCAATTCTTGAATACCTACGTATTTCCCCATTAATGAAGCAGTTACAAATACCCAGTAATAAGATTTCCATCTAATAGTTCCATTCTGCGTTACTTTAAGAACTTTGTATTTGGCATCATAGTGAAAGCCAGGTATTCTTTCAAGGAATGGTCTTGTAGAAAAGTCATGCATATCGGCAGACGTTTTCATGCTCAAAGCTTCATGAGGTCTTATGTTATTATACTCCTTTACAAAGTGGTTTAAACGCCTTTGTTGTGCTTTTAGGTCATAGGCAGAAGGTTTGGCACAAGCTGCTTTTAGATCTCGGTGCATACGTTCATGTCTACCGTTTTGTTCTGGGTGTGCAGGGTCTGAAAAAACTGGAGTAATACCAAGTTCAATAAACCAATAAGAGAGTTGGGTAAATCGTTGAATGGTACGCACAGAACCAAAAGGACTACCATTGTCCGTATGTATTTACTTAGGGATGCCAAATGTTCTAAAGACCCTTGTAAACTCAGCCTTTGCTGACTTTAGGTTTTCATGGTAATGCCCTTTGGCAGTGAACAGGAACCGGCTTTTAGAGTCTGCAATGGTGAGTGGATGACAGTAGATTTTATTGCCCATTAAAAACTTTCCTTTATAATCTGCGCTCCAAACTTCATTACACTTTTTAGGGTCGAAAATTGGGTATACAGGTTTTACTCTTCACATGCGTTTTTGTGGACACACCAAACCATTGTTTTTTAGAATTTTATGAACTGTGATTACAGAGGGAACTTCTTGAGTTGTAAAATCTTTAAACAACAGTTCCCTTAATTTTTTAGCGCCCCAATACTTGTGTTTTTTCTTAAGTTTTAGAATGCCGTCAATGATATTTTGACCGGTTGCATTAGGGTGTTTTCCAGGAGCTCTGGATTGCTCTTTTAATGCCTCAAAACCTTGTTCCTCGAATCTGCTTATTAACTTATAAGCCGTTGGTCTGGAGATTTCAAAGCTTTTACATAATTCTGTAATCGTGTATTTTCCTGTACGCCATTCACAGATAAATTCAATTTTTTGTTCCATAGTTGTTGTTTCTTTCCAAGGCATAATAATTTGATTTTAATCTCAAATTATAACCTTAAAAGTGTAAACTATGTGACTTTAACTTTGTAAAGGATGTCCCTTTAACGTACCATGCAATTCATAACGTTTGGTATAAGAAACGTAGGGCAGGATATAAGCACTACATTTCGGTTTATTATTTACAGAACTTTCGGATAAGCACAAACACCCTATGTTTTTTATACATCTTAGCAGTAGAACTTTTATTCAATTAAAAGATTGTCTAAATTCAATAGGGGAAATATTAGTTTTATTCTTAAATAATTTACTAAATGAAGCAGGATATTCAAAACCTAATTCATAGGCAATTTCACTCACGCTTAGCTCCGTAGTTGATAATTTCTCTTTGGCTTTTTCAATTACCTTATTCTGAATGTGTTGTTTTGTACTTTGTCCACTTACTATTTTTAATGTACTACTTAGATAATTAGGTGAAAGATTTAAATCATTTGCAATTTGAGTAACCGTAGGAATTCCATTAATAAGAGTTTCATTATTATTAAAGTAGTTGTTTAAAGTTTGTTCCAGTTTTATGAGGATTTGATGATTGTTAATTTTCCGTGTAATAAATTGTCGCTCGTAGTAACGTTCAGCATAATTGAGCAATAATTCAATTTGTGAAATGATAATATTCTGACTGAATTTGTCAATATTAGATTGATATTCTCTTTGTATATTTTTTAAGATCTCTATAACAATATTCTCTTCTTTTTCGGAAAGGAAAAGAGCTTCATTAACAGCATAATCAAAGAAATCATGATTTTTAATAGATTTTGCTAATGGTGTATTCCACAAAAAATCTGGATGGATAAGAAGTAGCCATCCAGACGCATTTACTTTTATGTTCTGATTTATTTTAATCGTCAATATTTGTTGTGGTGCAACAAACGAAAATACACCTTCGTCAAAATCATATTTTTGTTGTCCATAATTAAATTTCTCACTTACATTTCGTTTTAAACCAATAGAATAAAAACCTTGCATCCATTTGATTTCATTGGAATTTGTAAGGTAATTAACTTTACTATAGTCTACTAAACTAATAAGTGGATGTTCAGGCTTAGGTAAATTACTATAGTTATGAAACTCATTAATAGATTTAAATCGATGTATTGTTTTCATTTTTTTAAATTAAGAATTAATTTTCTTTATATAACACCATTCCTGCGTGATATAGGATTCCATTTCTGAATTCTCCATCTGCGGTAAATCCTGTATCGTCTTTATAATCAATGTGATTTCCTGTTACGAGATAGTCTCCTTGATAAGCATTTTTTTGCTTCCTCTTGCTTCATCATATCTATTGTTTAGTAGTAATTTGTGACGGATATTTCCATCTTGGGTTACCCATATTCCAATATATTCTTTTGACTCTTCTATTGTCATTTGTATTCAAAATTTATTTTTAAAATCCTGTAGATGTTCCTAAAGTTCTGTTTTCTTCCATAGCTTTCTGAATCGTATCTATTTTTAGTTTAGCATAATGATAAGCATCTTCTCCCATAAAAAAATGTACAGGAGGATGCTCTTGTTCGCTTAAAGTAATAAAAACTTCTGCACCTTTTTCTGGGTCATTCGGTTGATTACCATCAATATCTTTTAAATGCGCCTGTTCCATTTCACGAGCAGATTTATATTCTTCAATTGGATTATTAGGTGTTTTTACAGAACCTTCTGATAAAAAATTGGTTCTAAAATAACCAGGATATACTAAAGTTGTGTGTATTCCAAACGGTTTCATTTCTTCAGCTAAAGCTTCTGTAAAACCTGCAACAGCAAACTTAGTAGAACAATAAATGCCAAAACCTGCAAAATTCCCTGTATAACCGCCTATGGAAGCTATATTAAAAATGTGTCCAGATTTTTGTTTGCGTAAATATTGTGAAGCATTTCTAATGACGTTTAGAAAACCAAACACATTTACTTTAAAATTATTTTCCACTTCTTCTTCGGAGAGTTCTTCTAAAGTTCCAATTTGGCTGTAGCCTGCATTGTTAACTAAAACATCAATTCTACCAAAATGATTAATTGTCGTTTCAATAGCTTTTTTAACATTTTCATTTTCCGTTAAATCCATTTCGATTGGTAAGAATTTTTCATTTTCTTCTCCAATTTCTTTAATCAAGGATTGTTTGTTCCTTGAGGTAGAGGCAACATTATAACCTTGTAAAAGAAGCCTTTTTGTTAAGATTAATCCTAAACCTTTCGAAGCTCCTGTAATAAACCATACTTTTTTTGTGTTCATATTCTTTGAATTTAGATTATGATACAAAGTTGGCTGATTTAAGGTTTTTTTACTTTTCCAAATCTAAGAAAGATATAGTCAAATCTATCTTATCCGATGATTTTTGGTCGTATTACCGCTAACAAGTCAATAAAAAAAACGTATATTTATATCGCTGGAAATACAGCACACAAATTAAAGTAGGGTTATCCACTTTTCGACTTTCGCCGATAACCGTACACATCGAAAAATAACATATCGGAAAATTATTTTCCTAAAATGGCAATCGGTTTTTTAACCGGATTGTATGGATTTTTGTCACTCATGGGCGTGACGAAAAGGAGGGATTTCCATGTTAAAACCAAGAAAAAATGGCAAAAGTTTCAAGCTATTTTTGACATAAGGTTGCTGCCTTTTAATGACGGCGCATACCCTATGCACAAGCTTGTTCCTCACATTATTCACAATAAGCATTTTATTCTTTCCTTCCTCAACCTTTCTCAGAAAATATGCTCTGATATCGGGATCATGATTGATAGCCGCCAAGGCACTCATATGCAAGTGTTTTTTAAGTGTTCTGTTAGCCATAGGATGTATTCTGGACTTTCGATGAATAGAAGACCCAGAGGTATATTCAAAAGCCACTACACCGCTGTAGCAAGCCAGTTGTTTCGGGTTGTCATAACACGTAAAGAAGTTTGTGAATACGGTAAGGTGAAGTGCGGTAATCTGACCAATACCAGTTACCGAAGTCACCAAGCCGACCGTTTTGTTAAGTTTGTCGTCAGAAAGTATCAGTTTTTTAATTTCAGCTTGAATACGTTTGATTTCATCCTCAAGGTTTTTGTTGATCCTTTTCAGGTTTTTCCTGGCAAGTTTCCCAATTTCGGGAGAGAAACGCTCAAGTTCATTGGGATATTTATTGATGTCAGCTCTAGTGTTGACGAGCTTTTTTCTAATCTTAAGCAGAATTTTCATTCTTTCAAGAACTTCAGCTATAGGTTTATAAAGTTCCAGTTCTCGGTAATTTTTGGATGCATAAAAGGCTATTCTTTTAGCATCAACTCTATCGTTTTTACCTCGGTGAAGACCAATGCTCTTGGTGATCTTTATAGGCATCTCAACGCAAAAGTGCGCTTGTTTTTCAACGAGCTTGGTAATAATAAGTTTTCCGTACACCCCAGTATGTTCCATGCATATCAGCGTGTTGTCCAAAGAAATTTTCTGATTTTTAAGAAGTCTAATAAAGGCGTTAGTCCCCTTTTTGGTATTTTCAAACACATAAGAGGCAGTCCTGTCATTTTCGATGATAGCGACGTCAAAGAACTTTTTCGATATGTCAATTCCGATAAAGTAGCAAAAGTTTTGTCCGTTCACAATAGACAAGATTTTAGAAAAATGACCAGTATCCAGATAACCATCGAACCCCTGATAATAGGTCTAAAAACCTGAATTTCCATCTTATGCCGGTCCGGAGATAACTGACAAGGGCTTTTATCAAATAAAGTATAAGCCCGAAGCTTTGAATAGCGTATAATTCACCCCTATCAGTTTGGTCACAGTTTATTATTATGGGGAGTATTCCCCGATAGAAAGTTAACAATTACAGAAACTCACTAACATATAAATAATCCCTAAATAAAGCGTGTTCGCTAAACTAAGGGGGGAATAGCAAGAGGGTAACACGCT
>TARA_R110001632_G_scaffold218301_2_pt1 | contig 57786 bp, 66 predicted proteins | sample TARA_R110001632 | Tara Oceans TARA_R110001632 (sample SAMEA4398266) | marine metagenome | biome: Polar Biome; feature: [SRF] surface water layer (ENVO:00010504); material: water (ENVO:00002006), including particulate matter (ENVO:01000060) such as... | depth 5 m
GTCAAAAAAAAGCCAGTTACTAAAGAACCGGCTTTTAATTTATTTAAGTTTTAACTAAACTTAGAATGAAGCAACTGCGGCCCATGCGGCGCCAGTTACGCCAAAGGCGTTTGATGAGTCATTGGCAATAGCCGCTCCGCCTTCGTATGCAACGTGAACTGCTGTTGCTACGTCTACTACAAAACCGTCAATTCCAGTTACTGAGTAGTTCAAGTTTTGAATAGCGGCAATTGTTGCATCCATTTTAGCTTGAGTCATGTTAGTTGATACTGTTACTGTAGCAACGTGTAGTTGTCTTCCGAAACCGTTTAAGTCTTCTGTAAAACCGTTTACTTTTGTTTGTGCCATTTTAATTCTCCTGAATAATACGGGCTTTATATTAGCCCTATGCATTTATTTATCTTTTTTGTCATAAAAAAAGGCAGTTAAAACTGCCCTTTTTATAAAGTATTTAAACTTAACTAATTACAATGCCTGTTCCTAAAGTAACTGTTGCGCCACTGAAGTCATAACCACCAGCATCTGTGCCAATTGCTCTAAGTTGTACTTGTAAAGAAGCCGCATCTAACTGACTTCCGTCAACTACTGCGTGAATCTGACCAGCGTTTGCTGAAGGGATTTCATACATTAAAGGTTGAACAAACTGTAATGTTCTTTCAACTGCTTCACCAAATGCATCGTCTTCTGCTTGTAAGTCTGCGCCTGTGTCGATTAAGAGTGCTACTAAGTTAGCTTTGTTTATCAAAGTACCTGTTGCAAACTCGGCTACACCAGCTCCGTTTCCTTTTGATTGTGCCATTTTTATTCTCCTGAATGTTTACGTGAAGAAACACTCCACTATGTGTTTATTTATCATCAAATGCGTATTATTGTTAGGTTCTTTTGGCGGCTTGTTTAGATTTACGAGATCTATCAGTTCTTTCTATGTCTTTTAGGTGGTGAGCACCGTGAGCAATACCGCCTGCTACGCCTCTTGCTTTGGGCTTAGAACTCTGTTTTGCGGCATTATTATTTCCCATTCCACCATGTGCGGATCGAGCCGGGGTACTTGATGTAGTAGGTAATTCATAAGATTTTCTTGGTTCAAACTTAGTGTCTGTTTTAGGTGTGTTATTCGAAGAGCTTGGCATTTTGTCAGGATCATATCCAAAAAACACTAATGCATTTTTTACAGCCTTGCCTTGTGATGTTCTGCCGCTATTATAAAATTCTTTGGCTTTTTGTGCCGCCTGCGATATTCCTAAGCCTTGATAATAAGGATGTACTTGGCCGCCTCTGGTCATGATATCATCGCGGATTTCTTGCTCCCAGTCAATATCTCTGCCATGCATGTTACCACTTGATTCTATAATTTCAAATATTTTCACTTCTTTGTCCTCGATGCCCAGTAATCAGCAATTCTTTTTATGCCGCCGGCACGTTTTTTATCTGGTTGTACACTTGTTGGAGAAACACGTCTAATAACATCTTTCTTTTCAGCACTGTTAGTGTACTTCTTATATTTATACATTTGATTAAATGTTATTAGCACTTCGCTGGTTCTACCTGTGCTGTTACCTATGCGGCTCATTTCTTGCCCTATTTGACGTAGCAACATTGACTTCTGCAAGTCTTTTAAACGTTTCCAATCAAGTACCATTCTACGCCAGCGTTTATATCTGCCATCTCTGATATCTAATTGTGATTCTAATCTAAACAAATAAGATTGTGCTTCACTTGGGTCTGCTTTACCTATAAGAATCTTTCTTAGAAACTCTATGTGCTTTCTGTCTTGGAAATTTAATCTATTTAAAAATGCTTTACTGGCAATTTCATTACGCATTTTAACGTAGTCATTGCTTGGGTGTAATATTTGATATGCTAACATATATAAGTCAGTAGCATGTGTTCTAAACAGCGAGTACGTGCTGTATTGCACTGTTGCTCTTGCATAGTCTCTGCCGTAACCTGATTGTTTATCGTCCATTGAAAATATAAACAATGCTATGGTGTTTAAGTATAATAAATTTGCTACGTCTTTGCCATCAAGAGTACTGAACTTACGAGTGCCTCTAAACAATCGAGCTTCGGATAATTCTTGATCTATAAGTTGAAAATCTAATTCCATGTTGTATAATCTTCTTTTACTAAGTTTTTTATGTATTCTATGCCTTCATCACTAACAAACCATTTGAACGTCATACCGTCATCGATACTCGGAGGATCGGATAGTATTTCTGTGTGCCATTGCCCATGGGCAATCTTGTGCAACTCTGTATTATAGTCCAACAATATTGGTAATTGTTGGTGGTCTACACGGTGTACATCTTTAATATTTACACCAAGTGTGCTTAACACTGGCTTTACTACAGTTGTTTGCGAAAGTATATGGTTATTGCCTTCTGCTATACGTATATTTATCAATTTTTTTATTTGTTCTAATTGCGAAGTATTAGTTGCATTATCATTGGGAATATCAAAATATAAGAATGCACATAACTCTGACAGGAATCTAAGTACTGGGTCACGATATATAAAATAGTGTTTATAAGATGTAATATCTTCCTGCATTAAATCAAGAAATTTATGATATTGTGAGTTTACTTGACTTTTGTCTGTAGAGAAATTTGCTATATCTGTAGCGGTTGGTAAATGTTCAATTGTAATCCATGTATTATCTTGTTGCTCTGCTACATCTGAAGTGTATGAAGTGCCGGATCTGTAAGGCACAAACAAACATAGTTTACGTGGTTTATCGTATGCTATTAACACTAAGCACCCGGCTTCCCTGAACCAAAATTTAATCTACTAAATTCTAATCTATCTACCAGTTTAAGTGCATTACCTATTCTGTCAACTGCAACAAAGCCTTCTTCGCTGGTTACTTCATACCCGTCATCTGTTTGCACAAACGTATCCATTTGTCTTATTTGTGCTAACTTCCTAACAATGATAACTTTTGCTTGTATGATTTTTAAATATAAATCGTACACAGCAACAATGGCTGGCACATGTTCTTTGATAAATTTAACACCTTGCACTAACTTGGTATTCATTTCATCTTGTTTTGCTTGAGTTTTATAACCATCTATTTTCTTTTGCATAAAGTTTATATACTTTTGTACAAAACCTTGAGCAAATTTAGTAGGTTCTTCGAAGGCACCTGCTCTTATACTGTTATTGACATGTGCTTTAAGTTGTTGTAAAAACTCTTTGCCTATTAAGTCATTGCCTTGCTCTAACCATGCAAATGTTTCACTGTCTATGCGTTTTAAATATGATGCGGCATCTTGGATAGCATTTTTCATGCCAATGCTTTCTTCTTTTGTTAATGTAACAGTACCACTGAGATCTTTAATTAATGCGTCTCTGTGCCAAACACCTGTTGCTTGTCCTAACACACTGCTGTCAAAACCAAACTTTGCATTCATATCTGCTAACGTTGGGCCGCCAACGTATTCTGTATGCCACACAATACCCATTTCAGCACTGCTTATTTGTCCTGCTAACTCTGAGTCTGCAGGAACAGTGTATACAATAGTGTTAGGTTTAAATGCTATAACTTCTTCGCCGCCAATATTTGTCTTGTTTAAATCTTCTTTTGTAAACAACATATCACCTTGTGCAACTGTTTGCCAATTTAATCTGCTTAAAGTTTTTAGTGCTACAATTAATTTATCTTGTAGTCCAGGAGCAGGATGATTTGTCTTAATATCTGCTACTGTAAAATTTATTTTAGGATTGTTAGCAAACACACCCTTTGTACCAACAAAGAACTTACCAGTTGAAGGATCTCTGCCAGCAATAATGGCTGGAGCACCATCCCACTTAGTTGTCATGCTTACTGGTGCTTTAGTGTTGCCTTGAAGCATTTCATATAAACTGTACAAGTAGTCTACTGCTTCTTTGGCGCCAGCATGACCTTTGTTAAATATGTTATCTTCGAGATGTTCGAGGTGAGTGTTCTTACCTTCTTTACCTTCGGATAATATACTTGTTATTAGAGGTTTAGAAATTTCTAAAAACTTCATGCACTGATACCTGCTAATTTACGTAGTTTTTTTAATTTTTCTTCGTAGTCTGCATCACGTTGCTTTTTATCATGCTTGTCAATAGTGTTAGTGCCAAATGTTTGCTCAATAGTTCCTTCTTCTTGGGATGACTTACTTTGCATCAAAGATGTTTTACCAATTGCTAACCATGTTGCCGCTAACTGTTTAACATCATAACTTGCGTTATGGTATTTCAAAATAGACCTACCTGCAAGAGCATATTGATCTTTACTGGCTTTGCCTAATTCTAATGCTTGTTGTATTTTTGTTATTTTTTCTGCGGGCAAAGACTTGGAGCCTGAATTTAGTTGTGCTGGTCTAAGTTCTTTCTTTAACGTTCCTAACTGTTGATCTAATGCATTAGGAGTTGCTGGTTTGTTACCTGGATCGTATCCGAGATACTTTTTAAGTCTGTCAGGCATACTCTGTGCTTTTTTCTGTGCTTTTGTTTGTCCAGGTTTTGCTGGCTCAAATTGTTTTGGGGTTTTTTCCTGGGCTGGAGCAGTCTTGCTTACTGGTTTATCTTTACCAAGTATAGCATTACCTATCCGAGATTTGATTGAAGTCCCCCAGTCTGATGGTCCGTTACCATCATAGCCTGACTTAAAGGCATCCCATGCTTGTCGCCTTTTAGTTGGCGTTGTTTTGATCTTTGGTGTTGCCATGCGTTTTCCCCTGAGACTCTTTAATTACTTTCTTGATACCACGGGAAAATTTATTTGCATCTTTACTACGTATGCTGTTTATTAATCTATTTGATAGATCTTTGGCAACTTTTTCATCGTAGTTCTTCTCAATTTGCTCAATAAGATTGATTGCACTATTAATAACATGTTCACCTCTGTTTTCAACCACAAAATCTTTGTTTCTGTCTACAGAAATACTGTTTAGTTCTTCTAAAATGCTACGTGTTTTACGCATATCAATTCCCTATATCTTAGTACTACGAGTATTTATCACTTTTTCTTCTTTAAGAAGTCTCTTAACTGCAAACTATTACCAACCGATACTTGTGCATCGTCTGATTCTGCTTTAATACTGCTGGAACGTTTGAGAGAATCCATTAAAGTGTTAGTTGTTACTGTCATTGCATCTTCATCATCTTCGCTAAGATCTTCAATACGTAATGTGTCTGGGTCAAATTTTAAATCAACTTTACTACCTACACCACTGCTTGAACGTGTTTTCATAAATTGTATTTGATATCTACCACGTTCTCTCATTGCATTGCTTGTAAAAATACCTACAACATTATCAGCAGTATTAATTTTACTGATACCACCTGCAATATGACTATGATCAAACTCTATTTCTTCTACTGCACTTCTGCCTAACTGCGAAGCAGTTACTAACAACATATTACGTTCCATTGCAAGGTTACGTAATTCTTCTGATATGTATTTGTCTTTGACAAACAAGTTTTCTGCAGATATCTTAGCACTAATTGGCATCATTAAATCTAAGTAATCAACTAACAATGCATCTACTTTAATACCTGATTGTATTTCATATTCTCGTAAAAATGCTCTAATGTCATTACAGTTAACGCCACTCTGCATTTGCTTAACACGGAACTTGCCAGCACCTTTACCTTTCATCATTACTTTTAAATGCACATCATCCATGTTCTTCATAATATCTTTTGCGGCATATCCACTCACCATGCCATCTAACCGCATACTGATAAGTTGTTCACTTAGCTCTAAACTAATATAAACTACATTAAGTCCTGCAAGCGACCAGTTGACTCCAAAGTTTTGTAAGAACAAACTTTTACCTGCGCCAGAACCGCCAGCAAAGATTGTTATCTCGCCTCTGTTTAATCCGCCATAAAGTTTCTGATCTATTCCTTTCCAACCTGTGCTAATACTACCTGCTTGTTCTTTAATCCACAATAGTCTTTCTTTAGGATTATCAAAGTAGTCAAGACCTAAATCTTTTACAAGTCCTGTTTGTACTGCTTCTTTAATTTTTGCTTCTACAGTACCGTAGTCTTGTTTTTCAAGCAAGTCAGTACTTTCAATGATTGCTTTTTCTAATGCTTTGTGCCTGCAAAAAGTCTCAAACTCATCCATAAACCAGTTCTGATGATCTGGTGTTACATTCTGTATTAGTTCAAACTTTGTTGGACTAATAGCATTAACTTGTTCTAACGTAGGAACAGCATTATGATTATTTGCATGGCTAACCATCAGTTCAATAGCCGCTTTATACTTTAAGTTAAAGTGATCAGGGTGTACTATATTTTGACATCTTGCAAACAAATCTCCATCGCTTAATAAAAACTTAATAAAAAGTTCTTGTACATCATCTGTATATTGTGTTATATCTGTCATTCTACTGGTGCCTCTGCACGATCGTGAATCAATTGAACCCAACCGCGTCTAAGTATTATGTTATTATCAATTTCTTTTGCAAATAGTTTATGTGCTTCTTTAGTAAAACTTGTGCCTAACTGAGTTGTAGTAGTATATTGAGTTATATCTACAATGTGAAATCTCGATTTAATAAGTTGTTCAAAAGTTCTATCATGGCAAGTTTCTCTACCAATAATTTTATTTGCATCACTTAACCCTCTTAGCAACGGATCGCCTGTTATTGTTGCTCCTTTGTTTGCCGACAAGAAACAGAAATTATCTAAGTAGCCTGACCTATATCTCAGTGTATGTTCAAGTAATATAATATTCTTTAGAAACTCTCCATATACCACACTTGGAGTATACATTGTTTTACGCAATTGGTCAATGTTTTTTATTTTATTCTTAATTGTTGCTTGTAAATCTTTGGATAGATCTTTGATATTTAATATCTCACTATCTTTGCATAATACTACAGAGTTATCTTTTTGTACAAAAATTATAATGCCGTACATTTCTTCATGTATTTCGATGACATGCGGATCTGGTAATTCCAGTAAGAAGTACCAACTAAGTCTTTCTTCATGTTGGTATTCAGGTGAATTAACTAAGAAGTTTAATACGTCTCTAAATACTTGTTGTATACTACATCCAGGAATACTGTTGTTAAGTACTCTACTGCCTTTGCCATATTTTTGCAACTGTTGTGGCCATGCATAACTGCATTGATTCTTTTTCTCTTTAGAAAATTTGTCTCTTACCTGAACAAAGTCTTGATTGCCTGCTGTTGCAGAGGCGCCGTGTACATAAAATTTAATTGCTTGATCTGTCATTAATTTTTTCCTGTGTCTGTATTTATAAGTTTTGCCTTTACCTGAGCCTTAATTTTGTTTCCAGTTGCATTGTGTATGATGCTGTACACCGTAGCAAGCCTTCCGTATTTTTGTACTGCATCTGCGGCATCTTTACAATCTGGTGCCCAATCTGGGAAACTAACTTCCCAACCTAACTGTAATGCTTGCTCTATTAATTCTTTACCTGCTTTATCTCTATCTGGGCATACAATTATTCGTAAGTCTAACTTATCTATTAAGTGTGCTTGTTCTGGTGTAATGGTATTGCCTAATATACTAACTCCATCTATTAAGATAGCATCAAACACACCTTCAGTAACAATTACTATATCTCTCTCAGACCCAACAAACGTGTCTATGTTAAAAACATAACCTGGTTGTAGTTTATGTAGGTACTTAGGCGTTTCTTTATCTGGTGGTGCAATATGTCTGCCTGTCCAACCAACTAATTTATTATCATAAAAGAAAGGCACTATAAGTCGTTTTCGATTTGCCATATCAGTAAAGTGCATAAGTGGGTACAAGTCAAGTAGTCCTCTACTTTTTGCATACTGTTTAATAGGATTAACATCACTAAGACTTTCTACTAATTGTACACCTTCTGGTAAATCATATTCTTCAAATGTAGCAATGTTATAAACATAATTATCTAAATCAACTTCTTCAAACTCTTCGCTGAACTTCATAAGTTCAATCTGGGCGTCATGTATTGACTTTTTGTCAGCACCCATTTTTTCTGCAAGCTCTCTATACTTTTTGCCTAAGTAAGGACTTAGACTCCAGCCTGTTGTAAAGTTGCAATTAAAACAATGGAAACTAATCTTAGAACCGTTGGTGTTTAGCCCACCACGTTTACGTTTATCACTACACATAGGACAATTCATGGTAATCCAACCACTTGGTGTCTTGGTAGTTTTTAACGGTAAGTGATCAAGCAATAAACCGTGTACTGATCCAACAACTGTTTCTAACATCTAAGTATTATACTACAAGTCTGTAGTAATGTCAAGTAAAATTTAGTTTCGTAATAGTACTTTTGATATAGTGCCTGATGTAGGTTTAATTACTGCTCTAACCCAATTACAGTTGGTTTGGAAGGTTTGGGTAACAATGTTTGATTCTGGTTTTTTGAATGTATCAACTGTTAAACCTAATTTGGCTACACTGACACCGGATATAGAATAATCCATGCCTGCAAGTTTTAGTTGATAAGTCTTTGTGTTCAACAATGTATCTTCGACACTAATAATACTTGCTACAACATTTGCATTAGTGTTAGCGGCCAAGTTAATTGTTGTTACTACATCATTTAATGTAGAGGCTGATGCTAAACTCAATGTTGATGTGTTGGTTTCTACATTAGAATTTTCGTTGTCAGTAATAACAAGTGCTGTTAAGCCCAATGACGAAACACTGCCTGTGCTTGTTCCTAACGGAGTTTCAGTAATAATTACATTACCTGTGGCTAAGTATTTGTGACTGATGTCTAATGTGCTAAGTGTATACCAGTGATCTGAATCGTCCTCTGGTGACGGTGCTGATGATAAACTACTTGCTTGTACTAATACTTGCCCTGTGTATTGTGCTGGATAAAATGCCATTGTGTGCTGAGCGTTAGTAAAGTTTCTATCTAAGTTACCATACATAGAGTCTGACACATACACATTTGCTGGATCGCCAGTTGATGTATTCTGTGTTTGGAAGAACACAGTATCTGACTGAGTTGCAATAGGTTGTATACTAACTTGATCAGATATTTGAATATCAAATTGCAATGAGCTATTCTGATCTGTGAACAATGGTCTATCAGTTAGTTCATCTACTGATCGTGTAATATAAATGTGATGCAATCCTGGATTAACTTGAGCAAGATCTCCTGCACTAAGTACCAACTTAACCTTTCCGACTTCGCTGGTATGTTCCAGTATTCTCGATACTACTCTGGCCTTAGTCGTTGGATTGATCAAGTATGCTCTCAGTGTTTCTGAGAATACATTTTGTAGTTTTCTATCTCTATTTCTTATTACAAAATAGATGTCGTTGTTAATGCCTTTATGGGCTATTAGGTTTTTATTATTCATTGGTTTGTTATCCACATATAAATCTCCTGCCGATATAGCAAGATCCACTACATTTTCGTATAAAAATAGTCTATTGTCGCCGTTACTCATACATGTATTTATCAGTCGAGTGATAAATATCTTAGATGGTACAAACAAATGATACAGATGATTACTCCAACTTTGAATTCTTAACTGGTATAACATATAGCGGCCGCGAATACGTGGGCATAGTTGTTAACCAAGACGGGCAAATACTTACATTTTACGATGTAGATCAAATACCAACACCTGAGTTAAAAAGAGAATTTATAGAACTTGGCGAAATATGGTGGTGGGAATCTAATAGGCAATTGCCTATTGATGTGTTCCTGCATTATGAAATGAGACCTTTCATTCCGTATTTGAGAACATTTGTAATGAAAGATGTAGAAATATTGTTTGGACCTGTAACCAGTCTGCAAAATCTCTTAAAAAAACGTATTAAGAGAAGAACAATCCAACTAATTAAAAAGACTTAGCAGTCTCAACAATCAAATTCAATTGTACCGCAATAGTTAATGCATAAGCAATAGCATGACTCTTCTTAAAGAAGTATGTATTATCAGTAGGTGCTATCCAAACATCTGCTTCAATCTCTGACCATGTTTTACCAATCAAGTGTTTCTTACCGGGTCTGATAATAGCAAGTATCATTGCTAATTGCTCAACCGATTGTGGCTTGTAGTCTGCGACTAATTTAGCATAGTTATTGATGTGAAACAATTTTTCTACTATGTCGCTGTGTTGTAACAGTTCCCACATTGGGTCTTTGCTTATTAACTGGTCTAACTGGGCTTCTGATTTTATATCAGTGTACACACTGTTGTTTAATACATCAAGTTTAAACCATCCATCTTCTTCAGCAGTCTTGTGATCAATATCACTGAAGTTTTCTAATGGCTTATAAGGAATGTTTTGTAAATATACACCTGTATTGTGTTTAGTAAACTTACCGTCTTTAACAATACTTGCAGGGATATGCTTAATGAACTTTAACAGTTCATCTCTATTAGGCATATCTATGTCTACATCAAAATCAATCTTTGCTGATTGCATTATTTTTATCCCATTAAGTATGCTATCAATAAAGGCAAGCATATAATAAATGTAATTTTAAATATGTGTTTGTGAAATATTTTTTCCATAGTCTATTATAACACTGTTTAGTTTATTGTCAAGTAATCTGTAGTTGTGTATATTTCAATGTCGCCATTTGTGCCTGTTGTTTCTCCAAACACAATTACATCAACATAGCCGTCACTGTTAGTATCATGCAAATAACCTTGTGCATTATCTTGTACTTGGCTGTGCCCTGGCATAGGCTCTTCTGTGTTTTCATAATACACAAAGTTTGAACCATTATTTAAATACACCATAGGTTTGCCGCCAAACTGTCGTTCACCTCTGCTAAACTCAGAGATAACAATATCACTAAAACCATCACCGTTGATATCATCGCAGTTAAAGTAGTTTGCATTGTACTGGTTAACTTCTTCTACAAATGCATCGTCACGTTGCACTAATTTACCATCTACAATATCAAATATTAATAAGAATCTGTGGTCGTCCATATCGTCTACATCATAAGTTACACCTTCGTACACTTCTACAGTAGGCTTCCAACCATCAAACATAGCAACCACTACTGAATTATCGCCTTCCCAGTCTTTGTCCATTACACACATTTGGCTGGCCGCAATACCCAAATACTGCTCACCATTAACCAGCATCACATCCATTGGACCAACATTACCGTTCCAATTTATCACAGTAATAATAAATTCAACAGGAGTAATATATGAATCTGACATTGCCCAATTGTTATTGCTTTCAGTAAACAAGCCTATGCCACAATCTGGTGGTGTTTCGTTGCTTGTAAACACACAAGTAGTACCAACAATAGAATCAGTGCCAATTGTCTGAAAGTCTGTAGCCCATTGATTAGCACCTGCAGGATATTGATTGGTTATGTTGGTCCAATCATTATTTTCAAACCTAAATGCTTGAAAGCCATTGTTACAGTATCCTGCAAACAAGGCATCATCATATCCTTGATTATTTGGTCTTGACTGAACTGCGTGACCCCAACAGGCGTTATCTATTATACTAATGCTGTACGTATAATTACTACCACTTAACAGTACTGCAGAATTGGCGTCATAAACTGAATTATTGTTCCTGCCGTCTTCCCAGTTAGTTGCAAATGCATAGTCGTCTATGCCATCATTATTAAAATCACCAACAGCATACTTTCTGCTTGCTCCGCCAATACTTGGATAGCTCTGACCAAAAACATTATAATTTTCTACAGTATATCCACCATTGCCATCACTAACTTGTGCAACAAGTATATCAGGTGTAGCAGTAGTTTTTTCTATATTGGATGCTAAGTCGCACCAGTAAACAACAATAAAATCTGTGTACTCATCATCATTAAGTTTAGTTGGTATAGCAAACTGTATGCTTGGCTCTAATGTGGTATCACTTGTGCATACATTACTGTAATAAGTGTCTGGGTCGTATATAACAACAGGCTCTGTATTAAACAGTGCTACACTTACGGGTGGTGTGGGTGTTACAGGTGGTGTGGGTGTGGGTTCTGGTGTTGTTCCGCCACCGCCTCCGCCACATGCTGATAATAGCAGTACACACAATAGTAGTTGGAGTTGATTACAGTACATAAACATAGATTTGCCTCCCACAGCAATTAATTTATAGTACTATTATAGCAGAATATGTGGTTTTGTCAACCAGTTATTACTGTGATGTGGTAAAAGAGCTGTACAAAGATAATGCTAATTCGTTGTGTCCACGTTTTGACAATATAAACTCATTTGAAATAATCTTATGCCTGTCATCAGGATTAAATTCGCCTAACCATTCATTGATACTAAATCCACAGTCTTTGGTTTCAGCGGATAACTGTTCATCTGATAACGGATTTACATGCGGTGATGATATTACAAAACGTGCATTGATGCCTAATGCTTTTAACATATTAACAGTCATAAAATGATAATTGAAAAAAGTGTTGTTAAAATGCCACAAGCAATCACGCCCATCCCATACTGCTTGTTCGTATGCAAAATGTAACTCTTTGTCTAACGCATGGTGTTGTTGGTCACTTGCTCCTGGTGACCATTTAGTAAACATAGACATTTTGGCTTCTTGCATAACGCCCATTTCTTCTCGGAAGTCAAATGTTTTTTGATCTTTGCTACTAAGGTCGTTAAAATCATTTGAGCGTTCTAAACTGTAAAAATGTTTTTCAAAAATATTATTATACTGAACAACAATGTAGTCTGTTTTATTTAGTTGGCCTGTTCTGATCTCTTGAGCAATTGTTTCCCAAATATAAAAATTAGTAGACATATCTGAGACCCGATTGTCAAGTTCTAATCCCAGTGCGGTTGCAAGTGTTTCTGGGTAAGGAGTTTGGTCACTGGTATGAGCTCGGGAAAATTCATTGCCAAATACCAATAGTTTTCTTGCCATTAAAGTTCTTGTCCTTTAAATTCGTCTGCAATAGGAAATACCTTAGTAATAGCATCTGCTACTGCCCATGCTAATTCCATATGTTCTAACTGTGTACCATTAGCACCTCGCAATTCAATATAGTGTATCCAACTACGTAACGTACCGTTAACGTAGAGCTTGCTTAGTGTGTTTCCTTCCGGAAGTACTGCTCTTGCCTGCTCTTTGGCTATACCGTTGCTTAGAGCCCAGTTGTAAGCGTCTAAGGCGGTGTCTATAACCCGTTGCTGTTGTTGTGCCCAGTGTTGCTGTAATAATTCGTCTTCAGTAACAACACTATTTTGTCTGTTCTTGAGATCTTGTAGTCTTGCATCACGCAATTCAAATGCTAAGTCTTTTGTAGGGTCAGCATAACGTTGACTAAACTCTTGGAAACTAAAACTTCTGTGACGTAACAGTTGTCGTGCTATGTCTCTGGTTGTTTCTACTTCCATACAAACACTTACCATTTCGAGTGGTGACCAATGTTTGTGTTTCATTAGATACTTCACCAGTTTTTCATTTGTTGCTGTGTTGTTTTGATTGTCTGGATTGCTCACTCTGGCGCAGTAGGCTATTAATCCTAACAGACTTGGATCTTTATCAAGTTCGAGTTGAGGTGCTTTGGACCAAAGTGTTGGTACTTGACTGTAACTAATTAATCTTGTTTTCATTTCGCCCTTAACAATAAGTTATGTATGTTTATTTGTATTTGTATTTATTTATATGTTAGCAATTTCTACAGCATTTTTGATGTCTGTAACTTCTGCTGGATGCTTAGTAAATATCTTCATCCAAAAGTTTGCGTCAATAATATCTTGTATCATTTTAACTTGCTCATCAGCAAGTCTGGTAAGTACTTCGCCGCCAGTCTCACTGAGATATATTACCCAAGGGCTAACTTTGCCTGAGCGTACATCATGCACAAATCTTGCTGGGCTTACTTCGTTAAAATAATCTTGCCACGAGCATGTATGTTCTTCGCTCCATGTTGCAAAATGCATGATGCTACGTTCAAGTGCTTTCATGCCTGGTTCTTTTTTAATGTACTGTAGTAACCATTCATCGTAAACAGCATCTTTGGACCAGTCGGCTAACTTCTTGCCGTTTTTAATCAACCATTCAGCAAACTTCTCTGGCTGTAAATATTCATTGCGAATACAACTGCGTCCAAACTTAGTAAACCCTTCATAGTATTGACTACGAATAAAGTCTTCCATGCTTTTTGGTTTACTTTGTGCTGTGTTTAATTCATAAAACATTTGGAATACACGATAGCCTAATCGTACATGCGTCATCTCTTTGTCTGCCCAACGCCTTTTGCGTGGACACATATGAGCGGCTAAAGTTCTGTCGCTACGAAATCCTTTCTCGCACCATTTACAAACAGAATCACTTGCCGAAGATGTCTTTGATTGTTTTGTCATCGTATCCATAGTCTTTTGCTAAGTCTTTTAATTCGTCAGTTGTATTCATACTTAACACCATTTCTATTTCATCTGCTTTAAGATGAGGTAATAAGTCTGCTATAAACTGCTGTGGTTTATTTTTCTTTTTCTTTTGTGTTGGTGGCTTAATGTATGGATGAAATTCTACTTTGCCGCTACCACATGCACTTAGTAGTGCCCACTGCAATTCTGGATGTTTATTAATAGAGTAAAAGTCTTGATTAAATAACTCGTTTACCATAAAAATGTAGTGTGGTGCATTTTTGCCTTGTACACTACTTGCATATCTCAACATCATCCATAACCCCAAAGACTTCTTTTGTTCTACTGATAAGTTATTATAAAATTGCTTATCCTTTTTATCTATTGCTTGTAGTACAGTCTTAAGTGGTAGTTTAGGCTCTTTTGCCATTACATTAAATCCCCAACCTCAATATTACAAATTTTGTTATGCTCTTTTACAAAGTATGCACACCTTGGCTTTTCTTTGTTTTCAAGCGGTACCGCTAACATGTGTCCATGTTTAAGTTTAGGAAAGAACCATTTAACATCTTGATAGATATTAGTAATAGTTATATCAAAGCAGTCTGGTATTTTTGTAGCCAGTGGGTTGGTTGCTAATGCTTTAAATCCTCTATTGTTTAAACTGGTAAGAGGTATTACTTCAACACCACCGTAGTCATCATCACATATTAATATGCTCCAATCCATTGGCATCTGTATAGTAGAGTTTCCTATCTGCAAACATATTGCAGGAGCATGGAAGCTCTCTAAAAAGATTAATGGTAAAAAGTAAAAATCTATTTCATTTGTATCTGATGCATCGAGAACGCAGTATCGCATATCATCGATCTCATCCGGTACTGTGTTAAGATCAAATGGCACGTTATCTATTGTTAATATTTTCATTGTTCTTCCTTATTTGTATTCAACTTTCGTCATTGTGTGTCTAAATTCCTTCTCTTTATAAAACACTTTACGTTTAGTTAAATGTCTCTTACTATACTTTAGATTGCTCGTTAAGTCAACCACATTCACATAATCTTTATCTTCTGCTTTACGAATGCCTCGACCGATACTTTGTATCACACGAACAAAACTCTTTCCTGGTTCCAACATAATCAAATTAAATATTCTCGGTATGTTGATACCTACTGCGGCTACACCGTATGTTGCAACAATTACTTTGTTGTTCATTTCTGAAATTTCATCGTATTCGGCTTGCCTATCTTTTACTTTCATTCCACCACTTACAAAGGCCCATTCCGGATTCATTTCTGCTAATATTTGGCCTGTTGCAATTCTATCAATGAGAATAAGTGTATTACCTTGTTGGCTCATTTGGTTAATAATTTGTGATATATGCGTTAACCTTGTCTTGTCTGTGGTTAACCATTTTAGTTCTTGTGCGTATCCATTGAACCCAAGTGGACCATCTTGCATTTGCAGAATGCTAATATCTAAGTCTGCTAATACACCCATGTCTTGTAGTTCTTTACTACTTAGGCCGCCTGTTACTGGACCTAATGCACAAGTACATGCTACTGCTTCGTGTTCGTCTTGTGGTATGGTTCCTGTTAGTCCCCAACGTATGGGTACATTCTTAAACATACCGCTTAGTTGGTCTCGTAATACATCTGCTTTTGCTTTGTGTACTTCATCAACCATAATACATACAACGCCTTCGAGAAATTCACCTAAGTCAACTTCGGCATCTCCAGCCTTTGTTTTCTTTTCTAATACTGCTAAACTCTGCCATGTACAAATTGTGTGTGTCTTATCGTATTCTTTTCTATCTCCAAATAACACACCAACATCCATGCCCAAGTTCTTGTAGTCCTTTTCTGTTTGGACTACTAAATCTTTGTTAGGTACAATAACAATTGTCCTACCAAACTTCTCACAACGGTCGCTTAGTACTGCTGTAATAAGTGTTTTACCGGCGCCTGTTGCCACCTCTTGTAAACACTGTGGATTATCAAAGAATCGATTAATGACTTCAACTTGATAATCTCTTAAAATAATAGGTAGCCCTGCGTTAGGATGTCTTGGGGGCCATGCTGTATCTTCATAACTGTTTGCTTCAACGGGTTCAAATGCTAAATCCCATGTTTGTCTTTGATCGTCAACTTCTACTTCATACCCTGCCGCTGTTACAATTGGCAGTAGAGTGTCAAGTAAATTAAGGTAAGAACGGCCGCCTATGTCGCAAAATCTAACGCAACCGTCCCACCTACCTAACTTGTATGCCGGCATATGGTATGCATAAGGCAAAAAGTATTTTGCCGCATCAGAAATCTTACGTCTTGTTTTTACATCAAGTCCTACGAACCTAATGTTTACTTCATCACGTATTTCTAAAACTGTTTTATGCATACTAATATATACCTTAGTTAGATGATATTGTCAAGAAGTAATTAATTCCGCCAGCACCATAGCCAGGGGTTACTTCAAATTCATTGTCTAATACATCACGTATTGTGAATGAGACTTTAGCCTTACTGAACTCTCTACTTAATACAAAGTCAAAAGTGCTAACATCATCAAGTTCGATACCAGTCCAAGTGTCTGTTCCTCTTTCAAACATTCCGCTATAGATTGCTTTGAAATCGTATTTGCCAACACTTGCATAATAACTCAGTTGAGTTTTCATTTCTGGTACACGTGGTTGATCACTGTCTGTGTAACCTAACATGACACTAAACGAGCCCCATGGTACAGCATACATATCCATAAACCTAATACCTTGTGTACTGTATGCTCCTGAGTTTAGATACGTAGCATTGTTATATGTGCCTGCATCGTCTGTGTAACCTGATGCATACTGAATACCTTCTTCAAACTCATATCTGTAAATAGTAAATGCACCAAAACCTAATTCAAGTCCCATGGACTCTTCTGCTTCAAGTGTGCTGTTACCATCAACCCAGACGTCACCGTTAAGTTGGTATAAAGTAGGGTTACGATAACTGGTAGCAAAATTTATTGATAGTAAGTCTTTATTGTAACCTACTCTATAAACAAATGCATCTTCTGTTACCCGGAAACCTAAACCAAACTGGTCTGCAAAGTTAATTGAAGCATAACCACTAACGTTTGTTTGGTCTGCATCCATATACTTTTCTGAGTCGCCTGTCATACCTAACACAAGAATAGCGGCTGGTGTTCCAATCATGTATGTATTTTTTACATCAATGTAAAATCTTTCAGCACTGCTATCGTAAGTTAAGTCAGTTCCAGTAAAGTAATCTGCTTCGTTTTTATTGTATCCAAGAGTTAAGTTTTCATTACGAATACTAACAGCAAGTTTTTCGCCTACTTGGTTACAATCATTTGATTGTGAGAACGATGTTGTATAACAATTGTCGTAATCATAATCATAATCAGTGAAGTTAACGTTAACATCAAATCCACCTATAGTCTGATCTATCCTTGCAGTTGTATTTACATACGTGTCACTCTCATCATTATCTGTTCTTACTGAACCGTTTGATACGTCAAAGTGTGTTATAGCAAATCCGCTTTTACTTGCATTGACCATTTTATGTTGTGAGCCTACACGTGCTACTATGCCGTCTTGGATATCATCTGTGATAAACACTGATCCACCTAAACTGCCTGAGCCGTATAATACACTGTTAGGACCACTAACAATTTTAATTGCTTCTTGTCCTGTTACAACATCATGACCGAAGTCATACCAGCCTGAACCTGCATCATTTACAGGAACACCATTACGAAATATTGTAGTGTGTTCTGTTTGTGCTCCACGCTCATTATATCCACCAAAGCCTCCAAATCCACCTGCCGTGTAAGCCATTGCTGGCATCACTGTTTCAAGTAAACTAAAGTCTTCGTCAACTTTGGGTTTGCTCTCGACTATAGTTGCGCCAACTATAGTAATTTCTTCTAATAGATCATCAGCATACACATTACTGTTAAGTAAAAGTGTAAGAGCTACTAATGAAACTATACTTCTTTTTTTCATATTCATCCTTTTTCTAAGTTAAAATGACTCCACCCAGTTTCCTGGGTGTTGTCGGTTTTGTTTTGTACAACTAATGTGGGAGAGTTATACAAAACGCTTCATGCAGGTTGATCCAGCAAGTTCTTGCCAGGTGTCCGGAGACATCTGTTTAAGGTCTGCGACCTTAAGGACCATCCTTAGTGAAATTTCACGTAACTGTGCTGATTTGAGTACCATGAAGTCCACTACTTCTTGTTCTCCGCCTTTCTCGAAGTTATACTCATCTAACATACCGTCACGTACAATTTGGTTAATACGTAAGAACCTATCACTTACACTACCCATTTCTAAGTCAATGTAATGACACCTGGACATAAGAGCCGCTAAGTGATCTCTAATCTTTTTGCTACGAACGTTTTCAAAGTCAACGTTAGTAATAAAAATACAACCACCTTTAAACTCAAATCTATCAGGAATACCTTCTCTACGAAGTGCCTGTGATTCTGACTTCCAACTAATTGTTCTCTTTTTACCTGAGTCCAATACAGCCTTCAGCATGTTCAAACATACCTCATCAAACAACACACTATCACAATCATCAAATACAAGTATGCTACCTGCGGCTGAATTATTGTATAGTGTTTGATATAAACCAATCGGTGTCATAGAACCTTTGACTACTTCTGTTCTTGGCGGCTTACTGCTAAGTTTAGCCATAACATCGTATTCGTCAAGTATTTTTTCAACACCAAATGACTTACCAACACCTGGAGGGCCACTTACAATAAGTCCCCTAACTACACCATTAGCAACTGCGTCAGTCATCTCGTCAAGTATATTAAACCTGCGTTTGATTCTGTCCATTGCTTCTTCGGTAGTTTCTTTTTCTTTCTTTACAGGTGTGCTTTCTGCAGATACTTCTTCAGTAGCAGGACCATCAACATATTCTATGTCGTTTGGATTATCCAACAATATTCTAATTGCCTTCTTATCTGGACCTAATACTCTACTTGCATCTACAGTAATAAATAAACCTTTCTTACCGAAAGTACTTGGTTTAACTAACGGAAACACTGTATCAGTGATAGGTGCGTTTCTGTAAGTACCTTGTATTATGCGAACTTGCTTTTCCATATTATTTGCCTCCCACAGCATTATTTAATATACAACTATTATAGCAGGTTTCCCGGTATTGTCAACCGTTTTAAGATCTGCTAAGTTATTGATTTGTAATGTGATTGTAAATTTCTTCCCAATTCTTTGCTACTAATCCATCAATATCATCAGTCATATTGTGTCCATGCTCTACTAAAATGCCTTTAAATCCAGCATCTGTACCTGCTTTAACGTTCTCAGGCTTGTCCTCTATCCAGTAGTTATTAGTGTATTTCTTACCAAGTTCTGCTAAAATCTCTTCTTTACCAGCGCCTGTGTCTAAACAAATACAATCAATAAATGCGTCACCAAATAACTTGTTGAGGTTTCTTACTCTTAGCTCTTTAGCATATGGGTCTAAAGATAGAGAGGTTACAGCAAGGAACTTATAGCCATGCTGTTCGGATAACTTCCTCACAAAATACTGTGCATCTCTGAGGGGCGGAAGAAATCCTATTGCGGCACTCTCATTAAACACTTTAACAAGTTTATGTCCATTGTTTCTGGACATGCCGTATCTATCGCCAATGCTGTATACAAATTGATATCCTTCAACTAATTCATGTCCATGGTGTTGCATCCAGACATTAAAGCCTTCTTCCCAATCAAGTACAACGCCATCGACGTCTGTAAGTATTACTTTATTTTTATTAACATTCATTTGCTGTATAATAACAGTTCTCCTAAACTATGTGGCGCGGCTGAAGAGATTCGAACTCCTGACCTTCGGTTTCGTAGACCGACGTTCTATCCAACTGAACTACAGCCGCCTACCTAATTAATACATAGTATAACATTAAATGACGATTAGTCAACCGCTAAATTTTGATTTGCTTGAAGGAGCTACCCATTTCCAGTGTCAATCTTTGCCATAGTGTTAAATGCCCATGCACGTTCTCTACAATGGTAACATTTACTACATCTGCCTGTGATTGTTTCTGTACAACTATGTGATAAGTTAGCAATACGTTCTATGCCAAGTTGAAACATAATGTCTATGATATGACTTTTCTTTGTATGATTAAATGGGAAGAACAATATGCCTGGCATTGGGCCTTCTATCTTTTGGCTTCTAACTGGTAATGTTCCCTCTAAATCAGGATTAGAACGTTGGTCGCCTAAATACGTATGATCAACATCATACTCATCTAATGTGTATAAAATAGATTGCCAAACTTTTTCACCATGATATCGTTGATGTAATTTGGGTATACGTACTCGTGTTATGTCAGGTAACTCTATATCATACTTGTCTCTAACTAACTGTATAAGATTAGGTGGATAAAGTTCTGCACCATCGTGCTTGGGAATGTTGAAGATATATTTAATAACATCTTTTGGTTGTTTGCCTTGTGTGATTATATCCTTACACATACAGGACAACAAAACAGTACTGTCAATTCCACCACTGAGAAACAAACCAACAGTTTTTGTAGTGTCTACGTTTATTTCAACAATTTCTTGGTCGTCTAACGGACCACATTGTATTTGTATCATATGCTTATTTATTCACTACGACTGGCGGTCTGACGGGGAATCGAACCCCGAACACCGCCGTGACAGGGCGGAATTATAACCGTTTAACTACCAGACCGGTTATTAAAAATGGTGGGTAGTGACAGGTTCGAACTGCCGACCCTCTCGGTGTAAACGAGATGCTCTACCAACTGAGCTAACCACCCACATTCATTCTACACGGGCTCTATTTAGTTTTGAAAGGTCCAAGAGCTGTTGACCTTGCCATTTGTTTATTGTTGTTTAAAGTCTGTACAAAACGAGCGTCAATACGCAAAAATCAGACTATGTGTATGGTACTCCGTAGGAGAATCGAACTCCTCTTGCTGAGATGAAAACCCAGTGTCCTAACCAATAGACGAACGGAGCAAAGTAAAATTGGAGGGATGAGTAGCAGTCGTTTGTTAGTACTATATAATTGTGAACTCTTCAAAATCGTTCGCTACTCTGTCCCTTACCCGAGTCTTTCGACCCCTATTAAACTCCACTGGTCATGTGTACGTATGCTTCATTACATTCAGTAATTTGCTCGCCACATGCACAGGTTTGCTCTTCTTCTTTAGTTGGCGCACCAACTAATGATCTTATTTGTTCTTCTGTTAAGTTTTGTTCCATAATACTATTATAGCATCAAATGATAGTTTGTCAACCAATAACAATATCTTCCATGCCTGCTGTTCGCAGTTTAGTGATGTGACCTATTTGCCATTGCTTGACATCTAAGCCTTTCATAATACCTAAGTACTTGTTTCGCAGTAGACTGAATTGGTTACATAGATGCGTTAGGTCAATAACACTTTGTTCACCGTCAACAAACTTTTCAGCATCTCTGCTGGACAGTTGTCTATTGTATGTTTCCAAATACTTGCGGAACGTTTTAGAACGTTCTTTGCGAAGTTCTATGTTTAAATGCTCGAGGATTGCTTCAATCTCTTGTAACTGATTAAAACGATGCTCAGTTTGGCCTGGAAGGGCAGAACTGGATTTCTCCAGACTGCCCCTTATACCAACTTCATACTTAGCATCATCAAGTTCGTTTTCGTAGTAATCAACCGAGTTTACAATCTCACCTAAATTACTAACTACTTTATTATACCAAGTGCTCATATTTAATACTCGTATTCTTCGTCTTCGTCTTCGTCATCAACACCTTCGTCAAAATAAGTAACGATTGCTGTTTTCATAACTTTGTCAAATTCGTTTTTGTAAATATCAATATCGCCAATATCAATATTCTCTTCAAACAATCTCAACATAGACTCTGCTACGTGTAAACGGTCTTTAGTGTTGACATGAGTTTTAACTAATTCCCATGTCTCACTAAGTAGGGCTATTTCAGGGCTCATTCTACATTCTCCTCATATACTGATGGGTCATCTATTTCAGTTTCATCGATATCATCGACTTCAACTACCTTACCTGATGCTTTAGGATTTTGACTCCATTCGTCTATAATTACTTGTAGTTTTGGTCCTGACCAGCCTTTTCTAAATTCCTTAATTTCTTCACCTGTAACAGGAGAGATATAAGAAAGTTTATTTCCAACTTTGTCAACAATGCCTCTAAGCTCAAGCATATCTAACAGACCACTATATGGGTCCATACCTGTCTCATAAGGAATCTTAATCTGCACACCTTCGAAAGGTTTTGCATAACGTGATTTAACAACTTTACATGCGGCACGAATACCCTGTACAGTTGTAACTTTATTGCCGTCTAAGTCTTCTTTAAGTTTAAGTTTACGCATTGCAACAACAATACTACTTGCGTAGATAAAGCCTTGTCCACCACTAATCTTATCATCTGGGTCAAACATGTCCTGCGATGCATAAGTATGGTTAGTTGCAATTAAGGCAATTGGGAATGGTGCAATTTGGTTAACAGTGTTTCTAACCAAGGCTGTTAATGCCTTAGGCTTTCTACCCATGTCACCTTTCATGTCACCTTTCTCAAATTGTGCTACATCAGTTGGTGTTAATAACATACCCAAACTATCAACTACAAACGCTAACTTAGGCATTTCTTCGTATGGAAGATCACTGTAGTTTGCTTTATAGTCTTTCACAAATTCACTAATTGCTTTTGCAACATCGTCAATCATTGAAACACTAATTTTTAATAGTTTTTCTGGTGATGTATCAACGTCAAGTGCTTGTAGCCAATCTTCGTCGAGTGCGTTTTCTGAATCAAATAATACTACCTGACAACCCATTTGCTGAGCGTTACGTACAATATTACCTGAACATATAAACGATTTACCGGAACCGGATTCACCTGCAAATACACTAACTTTCCCTAAAGGAATTCCTTTGTTAAAGTCACTACTGATTAAGTAGTTTAGTGTGTAATTACCTGTGCTAATCCAATCCTGTGGATCGTGGAATCCTGCACTGATACCACTAATACTCTTAGTGATACCTGTGCGGAACTTACTTAGGTCAAAAGGTTTCTGCATGATGTTTCTCCTTATCCGTTGCTTCTGTTACGAATCATCTGTAAGATGTCATCTGCTGATTGCTTTCCTTTGTCTACTTCAGGCGCTGGTGCAACTGGAGCCGCTTCTGCTACTGGTGCCGCTTGTGGCGTAACGTCAAACGGAATGTCTGCTGTTACTGGTGCCGCAACTGGTGCCGGAGCCGCTGTTGGAGCCGCAACTGGAGCCTGTGCTTGTGCAGGTGCTGTAGTAGCCTGTAATCCAGGTTGTACTGCTGTTGCAGGTACTTCAACGCCATATGGCTTGTAGAAGTTACCCCAACGCTCTGGATCATATAACTCACCGTCTACTGATGCCGCAAACATTTCTGTAATTGCGTTATAATGATCAGCTGTAGGTTTTGCAGGCAAAAAGTCTGCTAAGTTATGTAGCGAGTTAGTGTCAATTGCCGCAAGTTGTACTTCATCTAATGCACTCTCTTTACGAGCCCATTTTGATGTAGAGTAGTCTGCGTATTGTCCTTTAGTTGTTTTTGTAACTCTAAAGTCAGTACCTGTAACATAATCAGTTGGAATGTTTTCCATATCTGGGTCCATTAATGCGGACTTAATAATGTTAAAGATCTGCGGAGAGATCACAAAACGTCTAATTGGATTTTCTGGAGATTCCTCGTTGATAGGATTCTCTGATACAAAGCCTTGGAAAATGTATGAACGTTTTTTCCAATACTTTCTTCCCATATCTTCTAAAGAGGCATCCTTAAACCAAGGACGTACTTCAGTTAATACTGGGCATGTTTCACCGTACATTTCACCACAAGGGACTTGTACTGTTACTGGTTTGTTTTCTCCACCTTTTACTCCTGGGAAAGTCAAACGAATCATTTGACGTTCTACCCAAAAGAAAGTATTATCGGGATCTGAGTCTGGTAAGAATCTCAATACTGCTGAGGTACCTTCGTCGATATTCCAATGTGGATATATTGCGTTGTCGCTTTGCGACTGTGATCGGGAACCGGGTTTGGTTTCCATTGATGAGAGCTTTGCTCTGATTTCTGCTAATGAGGCCATGATGTTTCTCCTGTAATTGCCATGTTTGCCATGTTCGTAATCTTATGATTACTGGGTTTATTATATATGCCAAGATAGAAAATGTCAACCGGTTTATTTACATTTTTTCAAAATAAACTATTTTCTAACAATATTATTTATCAAAAAACCTGCATTAAGCAGGTTTTTTTGGGTATTACGTGTAAAAACAATAACTTACAGAATATCTAATGATTCCATGAATGCTTCAAATTTAGCACTGTGATCTTCTGCTACTGCTTTAATCTGTGGTTCATTTACACTTAGTAAACAACTTTTAATAGTAGAGTACTCAAATTGACTAAGTCCTTGTCCGCCACCTATCTTCTTACTAATACCATTTAAGTAGTTACCTAACATTGGGTTAGTTGATGATGAACTCATCTGCGATACTTGATGACTTAATTTAGCGGCTGGTGAAATAAATTCAACGCCCTCATCTTCAGCCAGTATGTTCTTAAGATTATTAAAACTTTCTTGTTGCACTAATTGTGTAATTGACTCTTCGAATTGTGTTCTTCTTGCCATTGCACCTTTGATACTGGTTACAGCATTTGCAACTCTATCATCAAAATGTGTTTCGGTAAACTTGGACTCTAAGTCAAGATCATCTTCAAGTATTTCCATTTGATTTCTATCTAATATACCTTCTGATGTATTTGCGTATGTTTTTGCACCTGCAAGTTTTTGTAATGTTTCAGCAATGTTTGTAATATTCTCAATTGCAATGTTAACATACTCTTCGTTGGTTTCATTTACCAACCCGCCCTTCTTAACATAACGAACAAACTCTTTCAATGTTCTATGCTCTGCGGCCATTTCAGTAATGCTTTCGCCTATTGCGTCATGCATTTCTCCGCCTTTCTGTATATGACGTGCCATTGCTCTTGCGGCTTTTAAATTGTTTTCTGCCATTTTAAATCTTTCGTCACCACGTTGTATAAAGATACTGTGGATGTTTCTGCTTCTTGCACCACGCACTTCTTCGTTAACTGCTTTTTTATGTCTCACAACGATTTTGACATTTTCAAGTCCTTGATAACTGGTTTTTGTGCTTCCAGTCATAGCACCGAATCCTTCTAATACATCTGCCATATCTGTCTCCTGCTTTTGTGCAATATCAATCTTTTCTGATTTAGGTTCTAATTTTCTATCAAACACTTTAAAATCAAAATTTTGTAAGTTATCAGTTGCTAAGTCTTTTAACATTAGGCGAAGTTGCTCTGTGCTTTCTGTTGTGCTTGTTGCAAACTGTATTGTTTGATTAGGCTTGTCGTAACGTACGATCATGTTGGGTTCAGCAACTACAAATCTTGTTGCTTCTTGTGGATTTATAGAAATTTTGCCATCAGTGTTAAAACTTTTAACCTCTAAGCCGAAGCCCTTCATAAGATTAAAAATCTTCTCGCCTACTGCATCTACGTTAACTGCCATTTAATATCTCCCTTAGTACAACTATTTATCACTTACATGATATCTAAAGGCATTGGTCCGTCCCACTCATCCTCTTCATACTCAGATAAGATGTCGTTTGATAGGTTAGAATTAACTCTTTCGTATACTTCGTCTTCAAACGTTGCAATATAGTCAATCATTCTAACAGCAAGAACTAAGCTCATTACAAGGTCATCGTGCTCGCCAACTTTAGCGGCAAAACTATTACCTTTAGAAACAAAGTTTTTTAACTCTGACATTAGGGGTTTGCTCATTAATGAAATTTTATCTTGCTCTACTAATCTCTTTAGAGATAAACAAGATTCTACCTTTGATTTGTGACTGGTGTAAAAACCACGTCTGCCTTTCTTACCAGATATTTTCTTTGGTTCATGGAGCATTTCGCCGGGGAAGTTTTCTTCGCCTGTGTCTCTGATAACAACAAGTGCCGCTTCGCCTACAGCATTACTCTCAACACTCCAATACATTTGTTTAACTTGTAGCTCTTGCAGGTACTGTAATATATCCATCATAGTACGCATTTGACCTTCTACTGGTGTTTTATTATGTTGCCATTCTGCTACTTGTACTAATGTAGGTAACTCTATTACTTGGATACCTGCGGCATCGCCGCCTGTGCCTGTGCTTGGATCTAAACTGACTACATAAGTGCAGTTTGGATGTGGGTGTTTATACCAGCGTACTTGTCCCATTTGTCTAATAGGATCTTGTCCTTGCATGTTAACAAGTTTTAGAGGTGTAATAAGTGTTTCATCATATATAACAAATTCACAGTTATGCTCTCTGCGGAATCGTTCTTCACCAATACTGGCTTTTTCTTGTGACGCCCATGCCTCGTCTCGTTCTGGATGTTGATTCCATATAGCCATAAATGGCTTAAAGCCATTAATACCAAGGTTAGAATCATTACCATATTCATCAAACGTATTATTTGCACCTGCCCATATCATTGCAAACTGATCGTCATCATTGTTTGGCGTACTTGTTACAATAGCTTTACCACCTGTAGCAAGTGTAGGACTTAACGAAGTCCAAAACTCTTTAGCAATAGTATTACGCACAAATGCAAACTCATCACAATAAACAAGTGTTAAAGACATACCACGTCCAGTTGTTTCAGTTGTTGTGCTACTTAATATACGACTACCATTATCAAATGTAATACTGCTTTTATTGTATTCCATTACGCCGGCTCTGATATGATCTGGAACATTTTCATACGCATATCGTATACGTTGCATAATTTCACTTGCGCCTGCCGCCTTGTGAGCCGCTACAAGTATTGTACTATCAGGCTGGAACATAGCATACCAAAGTAAGTAACCTGCGGCAACAGTGGTTTTACCCATCTGTCTGCCCAGCATGTTAATACTGTATCTATAATCATTATAGTTTTTTATTAGTTCTAACTGATAATCAAATGGTATAAATTTAATACCACCTCTAACAGGATGTTGAATCTTCATGAAGTTTTCCATGAAGTACAATGCACCGGATGATAGGTTACAACACGCCTGGAATTCTCTTAACTCTTCCGGTGTGTAGTCAATTTGTGAATTTGCCTGTTTGACCAGGCTGGAATCTGCTGTGCCTCTTGCCATAATACTTATTTATGGTTTTTAAGACTTAAGAAAGGCTTTTCTGAAGTTTACTTCTTAGATTGTTAAGAATTTCTTGCTTGTCAACACTGTAAGAAACATCCTGGTCTTGTTCTTGATCTGACCCGCACGGTACTTCTTCTTCAGGCTCGTCTTGATGAACAACTTCTGGATCTGCTTCTACTTCTGGCTCTACTTCGCCAGTCATTCCTTTTGGAAATGTTAATCCTGCAAGTTGTAGTACTTTTGCTAATTCTTGCATATCGTCGGCTTGTGCTTCTATGCTCACTGAACCTTTATCAGTATTCTTGTGTTGCTTAAACTCTACTGAACCCTGTACTTCTGGCTCTACTTCTGGTAAATTTTCTGGAACACCATAACTGCTGAAGGTAATACCTTCCATGATATTTAATAATTTTTGGTTAAGGTCTATATCGTTCATTAGTTTCTTCTCGCACTTTGTGAGACAACATCAACATGCTTAGAATGTTCAGCACCTTGTCCTTGGTTAGGAGTATTCATTAATGAATCATACATAGGTCTTAGATTGTCGCCCATGATTTCGTCTTTTGTTGGATAGTTGCGGAAATAATCTGCACCTTTCTCACCTTTAATTTTTTGTAATTCGTCTAAGAATTTTTTGTTGAAGTCTTCACCAAAGCCGTAGTCAGAAACTTCGCCTACTTCTAATGCATAATGCTCTTGGTCTTCATTGTTTAAAACTGCATCTTCTTCAGTAACACTTCTATCTTCATCATTAGTAACTCTTTCTGCTACTGCATCTGCTTCAATTCTACGCGGCTCTTTGACACCATAACATAATACACGTTCATGGTCTAAGTTCAAGTTTACTGCTAACCATACTTCTAATATACGTGGGTTAACTGGATACTTGAGCACGATGTCTGTTGAACAGACTTCTGAAATAAGTCTGGTGCCTTTAGCACGGACAAATTCCATTGGGTTTTCTTCAATTGGAGATCTCTTAAATGGTGCCGCACTAACAAGTTTATACTTTGCTAAACACTGCTCAATAGTTGTCATATGATCACTACCACAGTCTGCCGCAAGTTTTACTCTATAAGCATATTCCTTATTAAAACTCTCTGATATAAATTCTTTAAATTGCATTACCTTAATCTCCTGTTACAACTATTTATCTTTTTTGTTAACTTTTCCTTCACCTAACAACTTTAGCAATTCGTTACGGTCAAAAACAGTAGCAGTAGTAGGTATACTACCGTCTGCTTCTCCTTTAGCATGTGCTCGTTGGTCTAAATTTGCCTTTTTAAGCATGAGATCTACTTGTTTTAACTTACGTGTTACTTTACTGTCTTTGGCTTCTAACGCAATTTTAAGCATATTTGCCGCATTGTTAAACACTGGTCCAGCCGCCATATCAGTCATATTCATTCCAAGACTCATAAGTTGCTCATAACTCTCTACTGCTTGTTTGGCAATATTATCCATTTCGTCATCGTGTGCTTCCATGCCTCTAACTTCTTGTAATGCGCCATTAATCTTTTCAGAGATTGTTAATGCATCTTCTACAGAACGTATAGACATGTTTGACGGAGTTTCTGATGGTAAATTACTATCATCCAGATCGTCCATATGGGGTAGGTTAAATTCTTCTTCTAATTTTCTTGTCATAATAGTATTTATACATATTTTACTACTGTTAAATAGATATTAGAGTATGATTACTTGCGTTTTTTTGAAATACGTTTTTTAGAATTACGTTTTTTATTAGTCTGGAAGATTTGATCTTCGTTTATGACTTTGAATCGTATACCTTTACGAGAACACCATTCTTGTGCCGCTGTCCATTTAGCGGCATTTACAGCAACAGCTAATTGCTGTCCTCTGCCTTTGGCATTTTCCATTGTAGTTTGATTAGCAGGCTTAATTTCTATTAGTTCTACGTTTGCACTGCCGTTGCGGTCAGTGTATTGTATCATAAAATCTGGTACATAGTTTGCATATCTATTAGTAATAGGATTCATGTAAGGTATTTTAATGTTTTCACTTGCCCATTTATGTATGTTAGGGTGTGCATCACACATACGCATGAATGCTAATTCCCAACTGCTTCTATAATATGGTTTTTTATTGCCTACGTACTTAGCAGGGTTTTCTACTGAGTATTCACCTTGTGCGAATCTACTCATTTTTGTATTTGTGACTTAAATCTGCTTTTACTATTAGAAATAGGTGCAACTAATCCTACTTTGTTTCCGGATGGTCTCAAAGTATTCATCACTTCGTATGTGTCAACAGTGAGCTTTAACGACTGCTCTCCTGGTGTAAAGTAATCATGTGGGCTAATGCCCTCAGTTTGTGCAACTTGGATTAGTATAGAAGCCATTGTTTTTGCTTTTGGTGGTGCAAAGCCAATCGACTCTAATCGTGTAGTTACAGTATCAAGTTCTACAGGATTAATTGTTTTTGTGTCAGCAAGATCTTGTAAAATATCTGTGCTTGCTTCAGGTAAAGGAAATTTAATAGTGGCATTGTCTAAGTATGCAATTAATGTATCGTATGATACAGTATATTTTATTTCATTACCAAATGTATTGTATAAACTTGTGCTTGGCATTACGAACCTCCAAATTTATCACTGCGAACTTGCACAGATGCGTTTTGTACAGCCTGTGTAACTACTCGTGCTGTATTCTCTTTAACACTTCCACCATTTATTAGTGATGACAATGCTGTATCGGCTACATCTCGTAAAAATCCACCAAAGCCGTCTATCTCATCTCTGGCGCCAGTTGGATTTGCAAATATTGCCGAGGAGCCATATGTGGATGGAAGGTTGCCGTCACGATCTAATACTTCTGTTGACGGTGCGGTTTCAACTTCATCGCCTGCGCCTTCTTGTTTTGATTCGTTGCCGTCTGTGGGAGGTGCCACTGCTATTGGTGCCGATGATCTCGGACGCCCTGTTAGGATTGGATCAAGATCTGTTTCTGTTAATGATAAATTGTTACTTGCATTTAGAGCCTGTTGTTCAAATAATTCGCCTTCGAGTCCTGATGCATTTTCAAACCGATCTAAATCTTGTACACTCATTTCGCTATTTAACTTGCTAAATGTTGTAAATCTTTCATAATCAAATGTTAAGTCAAAACCCATTGCTTCACTTGAGGAGTAATCTAAACTACTTGGTTTAAAACTTGAAAGTCTTGGATTGTGTAAACTGTATTGTACTAATTTACCACCGTGATATAATACATAGTCTATGCGTTCAAAGAAATGAGCATCAACTTGTGCATTTATACCTGCTCTATTACTATCCCAATCACTGCCTTTACCAAACGACGGTGTATCCTGAGCCGAGCCTGCTGTATCTTCTATGCCACCACGTCTATCAACACTACCTTCAATATCTCTACTGTTTCCGTCTTGTTTATTACGTGGGTCCATGAAGTGATATGAGAAATACTTCATTAGTAATGATAGCCATTCATTGCCAACAGTATCAAATACCATTATATTCACAGGATTGTATGTTACACCTGTTTGTATAATCTTTTTTCTGTTGTATGAATTTTTTGTTTCTATCTGGAAGTCAACACTTGGTAAGTCTGCTGTTCTAACAAGACTACTAATTGTTATTCCGAATTCTTTGTTGTCACCTGAAGTGGCGCCAATCTCATCGTACAATGTGCTATAAAGAGATCTGTTTAAAATAAAATTTACATAGCCGTTGAACTGTTGGCGCGGAGGGTTTACATCAGGCCTAAATCTGTATGCATTCTTAAAATCTTTTAAGTAATATGACCCTGCACCTTTATCGAATCCAAGTAAATCTAATAATCCTGCCATGTATGTGAACCTTTAAAAAACATTGAGGGGTTAATCCCCCTCAACGTTATTTATGTCTGATTACGCTGTTATTGAAGTAGCGTTTAGAGACGGTGTTGTCTGTGGCATTGGATTACCACCTGCTGTTCTACCATTAATATCGTTATTACCGTTGTAATGTGTAGCATTGTCGTAACGAATCTGCATAGTAATAGATACTGGATCTGTTGCAGTGTAGTCACTCTCACTATAATCAACGTTAGTTAAGAAACAACCTTCCAAGAACCACACTTCAGTAGCACCAATGTTCACACCATCAAGTATTTCTACATGCATATCAAACTTGTAATCCCCGCCTGCGGCTGGAGTAGTTTGTTGGTAATGATTTAATTGACGCTGTATCTGGGCACCTACTAAGGACGTTGTTTGGTTTGTGATATCATCACGCACCATTAATGTTATTTGCTCCCAACTATGCTTACCTTGAATGTAAGAACGTGAGTTGTATGAATCTAAGACTATCTCTTCATAAGTAATCTTTGGACGACCAACACTCATTACATTTTGAGTTAACACTGTTGATTGTGGAGCACCAGCAAATCCGCCAAGCATTGTAACACGGAATCTGTATTTTAACTTAGGCATTAAAATACCGGATCCTGTAGCGTTATTACCTATTGGAACACCAAATTTGCTTGTTGTCTCAATTGTTTGTATTTCTGCCATCTTGTTCTCCTACGAACTGTTTTAAAAATAATAATACAATATGTATCTTATGCATTTATTTATCTGTTTTTGTCAATTTTAATTAACAACTATTATAATTTAGTCATAAAAAAGGACAGTAAAAACTGCCCTTTTTATATCAACAATTGTTAAATTAAGTACCTGTTGATCCCAATGTGTTCTGTACACGAATCGGAATGTATATAAACTCAACTGCTTTAACTGGCTGTATAGCTATGTCAACGTGCAATTCGTTTCTATCAATCCTGGCCGCTGTATTGTTTGAAGTGTCACACACTGTTAAGAAGTCAAATAAACCTCTCTGTGTTACAAGGTTTCCAAGGAAACGATCAACTAATACTTTAGCATTCTGACGTGTAGTTTCATCATTTGGCTCAAACAAGAATGGCTTAACGATATCATCAAGTCTTTCTCTTACGTACACAACTAAACGTGCAACGTTAACTCTATCCAACGCACTTGCTGTTGGGTTTAAAGTCTTCTGACCAAATACTGCAAGGCCTCTTCCAGGGAAGTTGCCAATTGGGTTAATCTTATTACTGTAAAGTGCATCTCTTTGACCTTCACTTAAACTAACCGGAGTCCACTTTCCTGTTTTGCTGTCAACATAACCAACGCCGCTTGCATTTGATACAAGTCCTCGTTGGAAGCCTGCTGGTGCAAACCACGGGAATGAAACTTGGTCGTTATAAGCAATTGTTCTCAACGCAATGTGAGAAGCCGGTACTGCTACACTTGAACCGTCTAAGTTAGATGAAAGACCATGTGGATAGTAAACACCCATATAAGCTGAACTTGAAACAAGTCCGTCTTCACCGTTTTCAGTAGCAACATTTGTATTATTGGCCCAAGCCGCTGTACTTGTTGAATCAGCCGCTAACCTAAATGGTGCGTCTGCAACAATAAATGCTGTTTCTTTACGGTCAGTGTTTAAACTAATCATTTCGTCTGTTAACTCTGGGTAACCTGGACATGCAAGTAAGTTGAAACGGTTTGTTTCATTTCTGATGTCTTGGTTAGTAGTTATTGCAGACTGTAAGCCTTTAGCAACTGCTTTTCTTTGTGCTTTACGTAACATGTATGGTGAACCATCTGACTTATTGCCACTGTAGTCAACCCATCTGTTACCAATAAGTGTTCCGCCTACTGTGTAAGCAATGTTCCACTGCTTAACATTACCACCACTTGCTCTTTTGTTCCATGCTAATATGTTAGTTGGATATAAAGCGGCATTTGGTGCGTCTGCGTCTGTTGATGCTGATGCTGTTGCTCTAAAGTCACCAAATACTATACCTGCATCGCTAACTTGGTCAGCATTAGATATTGCTACCCAGGCTGATGAAGCTCTCTTGTATAGTTTAGGATAATTTTCTAAGTCACTGCTGTCTACCCAAATATCGCCGTCTACTAATGCACTTGCGCCATCTGATTGAACAGTTGGAGTACTTGCCGCAACGTTGATGTCATTTGCATAAGAGGCCCATGTTCCACCGTTGTTGTATAGTAAGTCAATAGATGTATCTGAAACAACACTGTCGTACCATAATGTGTTATCAGCTAATGTACCTGTGATTGCAGTTGTGCTTGATTCGAAACTTAATGCTTCCCAGTTACTATAAGGAGTTGTATCAACAAAGTTTAAATCTGTTGGATCAAATCCGCCTACTGTACCTGCTGTTAATTGTACATCATAACCTGCAGTACTTGTGATTGTAATTTTACCACCAACGTTAGCTACTGAAACTTTATCAGATAAAGTGTCTGCCGCTACTGCTCCAGATAATGCTGAGTTAAATCCTGCTACCATTTCGTCAACACTTAGGAAAGTATCACCTGAGACATCAAAGTTATGGAATGTTACGCCGATTTTTCCAGAAGCACCATTAACGTCATCTCTGTCGTTAACAATTAAGTTTAGTGCAACTGTACCACTTGTATGAGGTGTAGCCGAAATTGCTGTATCAGTTAATGCCGCACTTGAAGCCGCTGTTACAATTGATTTACCGTTGTGTCTTTTAACGGCAACTGTTGCATCAGCTGATGAGTAATCTACCCAAATGTCGCCTACTGCTATTGCTGTATAAGCCAAAAATGCTTGGTAAGAATGCTCTTTGCCTTCTACTGTTTCTAAAGTCCACTGCCCTGTTGAGCTGTTATAAACTTTAACTACAACGTCAGTACCACTGTTAGGCTTGTTAGTTTGTAGATATAAATCACCGGATGCTAATGCACCGCCACCACTTTTAGTAGTTGGAACTGCTGTATGGGCCGCAATTTGGTAGTCTTTAGAACTACTTGCTGTGTCCCATGCTGTAGCACCTACGTGATACCATGTTCCTGATAATTTGTTATATATTTTAATTGATGCAAGTGTAACGCCTGCTGATGTTTGGTAAACAACTGCATAGTCACCGTCTACACCAAAAGCCGCTTTAGGCTCTGAGCCTGCTGTAACTTCTGTTGCTGTTGGTTGCTTAACTGTTTGTTTTACCCATGCACTACCGTTATACTGCTTTAGTCCCCAAACAGTTGCACTTGTGTCTAACCAATATGCACCGTTGTTAGGCTTTGATGTAGGTGCTGTAGATTTTGCATCTAACTGACTTAAATCAATGTCTGCTCTTAGAACGTATGCTCTGTTAGCCAAACCTAAGAAACTGTACGCGGCCAATAAACCGTATTCGTTTAGTTCATGTCCGTGTAATTGTGTTCCACTGCTTGCCTTGAATGTTGGATTACCATAGTTAGTTAGTAGTTCTCTCTGCGAAGTGATAAGTTTTACGTTACCAGCCTCTGCCTTAGTCGTGAATGCCGCTGTACCAGTTGCTGGAGCACTTTTATCTTGTGCTGTTGCAATGATAATAAGAGGAACTGTACCAGTTCCCGCCGCCGCATAAAACGATTCGTCAGTGACACTAATGCTAACACCTGGTGATGTTAAATTTGCCATTTTATTTCTCCCATTTTATATTTAGAATGTATGGACAAGTATTGCTACTTGGTTATATGTATTTATGACATTTGGAAGAATTTAGGCCGTTTTGAATCGTATTAGTAGATATTAGGCGGTATTAGTTTTAGATGCTTTAATAAATAGAGCGATTAGATAGATTTAAGTTCTCTAAACTCGCCTGTTTCCCAATCCCTAATACTATCAACCTGTGTTTGCAAGTCATCTAATGTACCGTTGTTGTTAATAACATAGTCTGATGGATAGCCTGCCCAATTCCATTCACTCTCATGAACGTCTTTGTAAGTAGTTTCCATTATGCGTCTTTTAACAACATTGCTTGATGCTGTGGTGGCTGTTTCAAACCAATCAGGTAGTTCACCACGTTGTACCCAAATAATTTTACCGCCCATACGCTTAATGAGATCGAGCTCATTGATAAAACGTGCATCACTAATAACGGTGCATGGTGCCGCGGCATGTTGTTTCATAATGCGATACTCAAGACTGCTTAACCATATATCTTCATTAAAGTGATTACGCATTACTTCGGTGCCCATTAATTGTAATGCAAGGCGTGGAGTAAAATTAGCAATACCTAATTTCTTAGTCCAATACATATCTGGTGTTTCTCTGAAGTCTCTACTTTCAATAGTGTCTCCAGTTAATAATGAACGTTCCCAACCAAATATTGAGGAGCATACATCTTTTAGAGGGGAGGCAAAACTGTCTTGCTGACAGCCTTTTTGTACAAACATATTTGCAACAGTGTCTTTTCCTGATCCAATAAATCCGACTAAGCCTATTAACATAAATTTTAACCTATAATGAATCCGAGTGGTAAATTACCTTCTTCCATATTGTGTACTGATTGAATCAGCGACTCTATTTCTATTTGTGATTCACTTTTAAGTGCTTCGCCATTTAACTGAACTGTTCCGCCTGCGCCAGGAAGACCTGATGCATACTTACTTCTTGCTTCACCTAACATCTGTTTTGAAGATGCTAATGTGTAATCTGCTAACCATTTGCCTGCATAAACATCGTTTAACAACATTGCTTCTGGTACAAAGTTATACACACCTACTGCAACTTCTTCGTTTACAGATACATTACGTAGTATTTTTAATAGTTTTGTATTTCTATTCCAAAGAAAGTTATACTCACTACCAAATATACGTCCAATTGTTTCTTTGTATTGAGAGAATGCATCAAATGTTGCAAGGCCACCAATTTGTCCAGCGTTTAAAAGATACATATTATTAAATGCAACATCAAACGGATCAAAGTTTGTTCCACCGCCGCTGTTACTACCAACACCTCGTCTGTATAATCTACGTACTTCCATTACTTCGTTTGGTAATGTGTACTCTGTTATGTTTGGTTGAGTTTGAATAAAGACTACGCTCTCTTCTACTGCACCCGAACTTAACTGTCTATACTTTTTCAATGCTTGATCGATTGCTACATCATAATGGTCGCGATCTAATTCAACATCAACAACGCCATCAGCCAGACGTAATTGCGTCTCTCTGATGAGCTCTTCTCGGTTACTGTATCCTATTTGGTCTTTTGGCATACTACTATTTATCTTATTTTAGTTTAAAAAGTCTTAAGAATGATTGTTTGGTCGTTTAGTCTGCCTGTTAATTTGGTATCTGTTGTGGTTAATTCAACAAATGCTTTATTATATTTTGTTTTAGCATTGCCTTTAAACTGTTTAAGTACTTCTACTGGTTTACGTATAGTTTTTTGTACACTGCTGTTTATATCATAGTCTTGTATAGATGTTCCTTTAACTGTCATACCAGATTTTAATGCTTCAACTTTATACACACCTATCTTACGAGTCTTTGTGTTGTAAACCCATACTTCAGTTGCATCTATTATTTCAGTTGGTGCTACACTGGCAAGACCAAGTGTGCTATCATTTAGTTGGTATTTTAGTTTGCTTACCATTTTTTCTCTACTTACTGCTTTAGGCTGTCGCTTTTTACGTGTTGCTTTACCGGTCTCAATAAATGTATCACAAGCAGTATTAATTTTTTCAAAAAATGCTAATAAAGCCTTACGTGCTTTTACATCTAAGTTTGAATATGCTTCCTTGATATCGTCGTCTTTCCATTCTACAACCAATAGTGCTTCAACGTACTCGGCATTATACATATCTTTTATAATTTTTGCATGGGCTGGTTTAACTACACCACCTGCATAAGATCTCATTTCATTGTATGGTTCAAAATCTTTAACTGCCTTCTCTCCGCATACGAGCTCATCCAAGTAGCCATCCCATTCGCCGCATAGCTCACTAACCTGTTCTTTCATTCTGTCTTGTATGCTAATAACCACTTTAGGCTTTTCTTTTGCTTTTTCTTCTTTCTCAACAAGAATATCTAAACCACGATCATGCCATTCAGATTTTTTCTTGTCTATGAAGTTACGCATGGCTTCAGGCATCCATCCTAATTTCGATTCAAGGTAGGCCGCGGTAGCAGAAGTGCTCCATGCCCAATCTGGATTGCGAAGTATAACTTCTATTTCTTCATCGGCCCAGCCAGACTTTGTTTTCACCCATTTTCTAAAAATGAGGTTTTTAGCCTTATCAGAAATCTCAGTGCGAGCAAAATAGTCGCAGTCGCGAAATATTTTCTCGTGTACTTCTGGATCAGCGTCCTGAAGCTCTTTCCACTTGGGCTCGGGTGTTAAATAAATTGTTTTTGCTTTTCTTTTTGCCATATCCTTTACTACTCTTACAATAAACTTCGTTAGTATAACACATCATAACACTTTGTCAATGATGTTACTTAAATAACCTCTTCTACGTCTAAACAAAAGATTGTCCACATGCTCTCGCATAGTTTTTGGGAACATATTTGTCCTGTCACTTACTATATAAGTCAACGGAGCCATGTCCAGGTCAATTTTTTGGTCTTGTACGTAATCCCAGAGGTTCGTAAAGGTATTTATAGATTCTGAGTTAAAACGTGTGTTTTTGAATTGTTTTATACGTTTTATGGTTATATTGCGGTAGTCTGCAAGAATTTGTTCAGGTGTATCAGGGTATGCACGTTGGACATAATTACTCACAGCGGCTATGGCATACTCTAACAAATCTTCATTTTGTAAGGTAGACATCAAACTGATAATAATTTGCCAACTGTCATACTTATAGTCTTTGCTTTTTAATGAAAAGTATCCGGTGTCGTGCCACTTGCGTATGCCTGCTCTAATTCTATCTTCGAGTTTGGTAAACGTAGGATCACTCTTAAACTCTAACAATAGGCCTTCGTAAAATTCTTTGTAAGTGGTCTTGCCTTGTTTAACCAATGCTCTGGATATAATATCTGATATGCCTTGAGTGTGTAAACCTGTTATGTACCATGCTGTGATAAATGCTTCTATGATATCGTCCTCGGACATTGTGCTGGTGCTTTTTATAATAGGCACATCTTCTTCAGGTATCAATGATGAGAAATCATTAGTTTCGTAAAACATATCATGTGCAATAAATGTTTTTAACTTATACTTTTCTATGTCTTGTTGCATTGGTGCATTTTCTAACATGTTTAATAAGAATACATCCAGTCCACTGTGCAACCCAGCATCCAATACATCATAGAAAACATTTTTCATAGTGTCAAGTGTTTCTTCGGGTAGTCCAACAATGATTTCAGTTAGTATCGAAACTTGATTTTTTATTCCCAACTCGGTGATGTCTCGTATATCATTTATACCCATGTTAGTACGTTTAATTGCTTCCAAAACATTCGGTGTAGTTGTCTGTAAACTTAAAGTAAACCCACTGCCTATGCCTGCTTCTTGGAACTTTGTAATGAGGCCAAACACATCTGCATTACTGTTTTTAGCATAACTTACACTGAGGCCTGTTGGCACTGAATACAGTTTTTTAGACTCTACCATTTTATCTGCAATGAGATTATCACGTTCTTTGAACACACCGTAGTTTGCGTTTGTGAGATTTATAAAAGGCAGTCCGCGTTTTCCAAACCATTCGATATCTGCAAACACTCGGTCTAAGCCAAACTTAATAATTTTACTGTTGGTTGCACTACCCCAATCACAAAATGTACATCTATATGGGCAACCTCTGTCTGTTTCTAAAGTAGGCACCCATTCTATATCAGGATGTTGTTCCATTAATTTATCAAACACACCGTCTAAGTACGGACTGGGCGTTTCTAATTTTTTCATTCTCGGAACAACATGTTTTTGTGGTAGTTCTTTGCCGTCAAGTATCATAAGCAATAATTCTTCTACACATATTTCGCCTTCACCAATACATATAGTATCTATATAAGGGTGCTTTATAAAATACGCAGGGTCAGTGTGTGCAACTTCTGGGCCGCCTATTAAACTTATAATATTTGGATTAATTTCTTTAACACGTTTGGCAAGAGCGTATGTATATTTGCTATTCCACACATAAAGACTGTATATCACAACATCACATTTTGCTAACTGCTGTGCCGAGGGTTCGATTAAGTCTCGTCTAAACAGCCACACATCATCAGAAATGTTTTCTCTGATGCGTTCATGTTGTCTGGCGTATGCCCATAAGGCGCCAGTAGTGTACGGTAAGTAATAAGAATTCAACACTTTTGGGCCTGTCTGGAAATTAATCTGTGAGAGCCCGAGAGAGATCATTATTTTTGTCTATTGTGTCTGGTATCATCCTTGAAAGGTAAATTGTTTTCAACAATTTTTCTCCAATCAGCAATGGTTTGATCTAACCCATCGGATAATTCCACAGTTGGCTTCCAGCCAGTCATTTTAGTCAATTTGTCATTTGAACTGTTTAACAAGTATATTTCACCTGGGCGGTCTGGCTTTGTGTGCCAATGTACTTTGCCGTCCCAGCCAATTTTCTTTGCAATGGTTTGCACATAGTCTCTGATGCGTACTGCATTGTTTGGTCCTAAACAAAATATTTCATTAATACATTTGTCTGGGTTTGCAATTACAGTTTCCCAAGCATCCAACAAATCATCTATGTATATAAAGTTTCTGTATGGCTCGCCGTAACCCAAGTTAACTTCTTCTGGGTCAGTTAACATCTGGTATATAATTTGTTCTGTTACAAAGAAATTGTTATCTTTTCTACCGTATGCATTAGTCTGTCTGATTATAGTGTACGGCATTTCGTAACAACGTCCTGCATACTCAATATATTTTTCACATCCATATTTTGCAACGGCATAAGGGGCATTAGGGTTAGGTTGTGTTTGTTCATCATACGCAGGAATTGTTCCAGTGAATCCTTGTTTGATAACATCACTAATAGGTTGCCATCCGTATACTTCCATTGTACTTGCAAACACAAAGTTCTTAAGATCTGGTAACTCTCTGCAAGCCTCAATTAAGTTTACTGTGCCAACATAATTAATTTCACTAAAAGTAGTTTGCTCATAAAAACTTTGTTCTACTTCTGTTCTTGCGGCAAGATGGACAACTATTTCAGGATTTGCTTCCTTGACTTGTCTCTTAACCTCGTCATGATCTCTGAGATCTGCCCGTAAAAATGATAGCTCGTGATTTGGTCCGAGCCTTTTAACCATATGCGATCCGATAAATCCGTCTGATCCTGTAATAAATATTCTCATAATTTTAACCTGTAGTCTATTAATCCTGTTATTTGCATTGTATACCTGGGCTTATACCCCAAGTTTGCAACTGTGTGTATTACATTAGGGAAAATAAATGTATAATCCCCTTTGTTATAGTTATCAAACGACTCGTCATCAATGTTTAACCAATGTCCGAGTTGATGATCTTGCAAGAATATATTTATTCTAACAAGTTCTAAATTTTCTAAAGTATCGTGATTGTCTTTCAAGTATTGATTTAGTCTATACATCGAATCCATGTGTGGTGGAATAAATGTCCCTGTTGTTAATTTGTTAATAGTAATTTGTTTGTGTTGTACCCAATCAAACTTATTACTAATGTCTGTAGCCCACTGTGGGCAGTCGTCTCCAAAGCACTGATATAAATGTGCGGAACCTTTTGGGTATACTGGTTCGGGTACATCTAAAGTTTTCCATAATCCGTTTGCGTGATTGGTGTAAGTGCTTTCGGGGAAAACAGTATTGTCAAGCATTTTGTCAGTGACAAAATCAATATCAACATTGCCTTTAATCACAATAACTCTCTAAGCCTCCTCTTCTTCTAAGATCAAGTGTAGCACAATGTATGCCTCCGCTTAAAGTCATTGCATGTCTGTATTGTACAGGCACACAGTCAATCTTGTGTTTTTCAAGTTCCCTCATTAAAGGTATTTGTGCATCATCACATATGACTGTGTTAGGATCAACACTTAATATGTTCATTCCAATATATGGTGAACACGGATCTGGATACCCTTCTATTGCATTACCTCTGGTAACGCAATCATCAAAATATATTTTATCCCATTTCTTAAAGATCTCAGGGCAATTATCTTTGTTAACTCTCGAACTGTTTAACAGTACAAGACCTGGTCTAAGTGGGATTATTGTACTGTCGAAGTGTGCAAAACTGTATAGCTCACTGTAATGTAACTTGTAACCCATTGGTTCAAGGAAACGTTTTAGCCACTTGTAACCTTTCATGTTGCCTGAATTACTTACTTGATACAACAAATCTTTACCTACTCTGACTATATTAGGTGCATCGAATATAATTTCATGATCTAATAAGGTAGGCTTGCCAATTATATCTTCGAATTGATATAAGTCGTCGTGCAATTTGGGTCTCGGTGCTTGTAACCACATAGCACCATCTTCAAATGCTTCGTACATGATGTCTTCATATAATCTGTTTTCAAAATATCTTGCTCTAACAGGACTTGGTGTTTCAATTAACATGTCGCCTAACGGTAAAATGCAATCTCTTGGGCACCAACTGTACCAGCCTTTGCTTTTCCATCCTTGGCCTATGTCGTATTCTACGTTTTCCCAATCAATAATTTTGGGTCTATGCACTTTGACACCCATCTTTGTGAGTGTGGTTGCAAGTCCGTCAGCATCTTCATTTGCTTCATCTATTACCCATTGTGGATATGGGCCTGCTGGTGGTAATTCATGTGGTTTTAATGTGGCGTAGCCAAAACTGTTAGCACTTATGTCAGTGGCTATTCTACTGTGATGGGCATGTCCAACTATAATTTCTTCTAATGGATCCCAGTCATTGTGTGTGTTTACTATCATACAACTATTTATTATATTTTTTAGCAATCACTCATAAAGTCTGATATACAAACTCTAAAATTGCCAGGTATTCCTCTTGAATACATATAGTGCCTTTCTTCATCACCTAATCCAAACAATAGAGTATCTGTGTATGCTAAATTTTCACTATCACATATTTGCTTGTATGCTGTTTCGTGCTTGTTCCAATTCCAGTCTGGATCAAAATGTTTCATAAAATGAACACCTAAATTCATGCTTGTTTTATTCTGGTATCCCACATCATTGATCATAGTAACACCGTCATCTACTGGCAAACGAGAAAATCTAATGCCAACTCTGTGTGTTTCAAGAGGGAAAAATGGCTTGCTTAAACTAAACACTACTTCTTCTATGCACGGATATTTGTCTAAGTCTATGTTTATATTCTTACATATACCCCAGTATGCTAAATCTAAACACACAGGTATATCTAATGTGCAACATATACGCATCATGCGTTCAAACCCAGGGTGCATACAACCAAAGTCACTAAATGGTGCTGATATGATCAGTGCATTAAGTCCTCTACCTACAAATCTGTCAGAATTTATATCGTCTATGTAAGCAAAATCTACATGCTTACCTTGGCATGCATGGTATTGAAAATCTCCGAGTAGTGCATTTATTTGTCTATCTTTGCAGTGACGCAAAATAAAATTATCAAATGCTTGGCTTGTTCCTTGCGTATAATGTGCTGTGGGAAAATTATCTAAGCCTTCTAACGTTTTTGTGTCAGTGTAATTAATCCACTCCCTCCATGTGTTTTCATATTCAGCCATGGTAACTTCTGCAGGAGTTGTAGTATTGTAAAAATCTAATAGTTCTTTACTGCGAACTGGTCTTGCGCCTTTTTGATATATTTTATGTTGTGTCATACCAATATTTACCAACCTCTACATACAGTATGTAAAATACTGATAAATAGTGTTATGCCAAGATTAAGTTTATGGAATCCGATAAAAACAAATGACTTCAACTTCATTGATAGAGTAGTTGGAGAGCACCTACACGCCGGTGGAACTGGAGTGCATGTACACAAATACATGGGTATAACTGATAGTGGTGTTACAAATGACCCTACAAGACCGGGTGGCGTTAATACTAACGAACTGTTTATACAAGACTTACTGTTTTTAGAAAACAGAGATAGAAAGTATAGTAAAGATATCTTTGAATTACGTGGACAATATAACTTAGGCGATAATGACTCGTTTGATTTAACACAGTTTGGAGCATTTTTAGCCAACGATACGTTGTTTATGAACTTTCACACTGAGAGCATGGTAGAAGCAGTAGGCAGAAAATTAATGCCAGGTGATGTATTAGAATTACCGCATTTACGTGATGACTTACTACTGGGCAGTGACGAGGCCATTGATAGATTTTATGTAGTACAAGAAGGTTCAAGACCTGCAGAAGGTTATGATCCACGTTGGTGGTCGCATCTTTGGAGAGTTAAGTTAGGACCAATTACAGATTCACAAGAGTACAGAGATATTCTCGGCACTGGTGAAGAAGATGGCGATTTACGAAACTTAATGAGCAAGTATCAAGACGAAATTATTATTAATGATGCAATACTTACTCAAGCAGAACGTGATGTGCCAAGTGATCCCCAAATGAGAAATACTTCGCATTTGTATTACGATGATGCTACTGGAAAGCCACGTATTGATTTACAATATGGTGACAACAGGTCGGCTCCGCCAAATGGAGCAACACTTGTGGGCAGTGGAGCAACTTTCCCTGTGGTGGGCATAGACGACGGTTCATACTTCCTACGTACTGATTTTACACCTAACAGATTGTTTAGAAAATCAGGTACAAGATGGATTAAAATAAGCGATGATAATCAGAAAACATGGGCCGCGGCCAATAGAGCATTAACATCATTCATAAATAATGACACTACTTTTGCAGAAGACGGTGAGAGTAGAACAGAAAAAACAAATTTGAGCAAGGTGATTAAACCTCGTACAGACGATTAGATTAGGAGAAATAAATGTTTTTCGGTAAAGACACAAAATTAGACAGAGATGCTGTTTTTGAACAGTTAAAAATAGACGAAGGAGTAGTTAATGAGATCTACCACGACCACCTGGGCTACCCAACGTTCGGTGTGGGCCACTTGGTTCTTGAAACCGATCCAGAATTTGGAAAAGAAGTTGGCACACCAGTCACTGAAGAAAGAGTCAAAGAATGTTTCGAACATGATTTGGACTTGGCAATATCAGAGTGTGACGCTTTATACGAAGACGGGTTCTTTGGAGACTTACCAGACGAAGTCCAGCAGATCATGGTTAACATGATGTTTAACATGGGACGTACAAGATTAAGCAAGTTTAAGAAAATGCATGCCGCTATAATCGAAGGCGACTGGAAAACTGCCGCAGTAGAAGGCAGAGATAGCAGATGGCATAAGCAGGTAACTAACCGTGCTGAAAGATTAATGGAGCGTTTAGAAAACGCTTAATGGAACGCATGTCAGATATTAAAGTAAAAGAACCCCAAAATCCCATAGAGGGAGAATTTACTTTAGATAACTTTGGCAATGTAGTTCAATATAAAAATGGCAAATGGATAAAAACAGGTATAATATGACATACAGACTAAGAGAAAGTAGTTTTTGGGGGGATACGCGAAGTGTTGAAGGTTCTGATACCCCGTTCCCATCAGAATGGAATACCCGTTATATTGGAGAAGGCTTTGACTTCTTTGTAGCAAATAATCAAAATAGAAAAAATCAAGACGCATTAATAGAAGAATATTCAAAAGACAAGGCTGTAATAGATTTAGGAGCAGGATCAGGCTATGCAGGAATTAATGCCTTTAAACATGGTGCAAAATTTGTATATTTTGTAGAATACGATCCGCAGGCTTCTTTAATATTAGCTCGTGCATTAGAAAAATTAGGATTTAGTCAAGAGCAATATCAAGTTATAAACAAAGACATAGAACAGTTAACTGTAGAAGATTTTGCAGGACCAGTACCAGAAGTAGTGTACAGCGAATTTTATGGGCCATGTATATTTGACGAAGGTTTTGTGCCGTACACTAAGCATTTAGCTACATTATTTCCTGATCTTTATTATGCGCCAGAATGTCAAGCCATGGAAGTTTGTACATGGGACACCGATTATTCAGTTCCACCGTGGCCTTACAAACGACCTGAACTAATAGAATCTTTTAAAGTGAGGTATGCAAACTCGATATGGAGTTCTCAAGAAATGCCTGATTATGATCCTATGCCTGCACCAAAACCGCACACAACACATGGAATGTTTTATTATAATGCAAACACCAAAGAATTGATTGATAGTGTTACTGTGGTAACAACAACACCTGGACAAATGATTGGTTTCTTTCCAATAGAGTATGGTTGTCATCATAAGTATTCTTTTTTAGAGATACCGAGTATTGGATGGTGGGTAGAAGAACCGGGTACTTATATAGTTACAATGGATGTAGCCAATTCATTAACTGAGATGCCGAGAATTATATATCCTGGAGAACCAAGCAATGGCAGGTAAAAATTTAGATTACTGGTATGATGAACAGATAAAACGTTATCTAATTCAACTTGTCAGAGTTTTCTCTGGATTCCAAGTGAAAGAGAATACTGAGAAAGGTCCGCATTATAACAGAGTTCCTGCACGTTACGGTGACATGAGTAGAATGGTTGCACAAATACTGCGTAACAATTCTGAGAACTCTATTAACAACGCACCGCAAATTACAGTAGGCATACAAAGTATTGCACCAGCAAGAGATAGAACTGCTGAACCATACTTTGTGGATACTACTCAGGTAGCAGAAAGAGAATGGAACAAGGAAGCAGGTAGTTATACCAGCGAACAGGGAAATCTATATACAACACAACGATACATGCCTGTTCCTTACAACATGAACATACAAGTTGATGTGTGGACTACAAATACTGATACTAAATTACAAATACTTGAACAAATATTTGTGTTGTTTAATCCAAGTATTCAACTACAATCAAATGATAATCCTCTTGACTGGACCAGTGTTTTTGAAGTAGAGATGAGCGACATACAATGGAGCAGTAGAGGTATTCCAGCCGGGGTTGACGAGACTCTCGACATAGCAACATTAACATTTGCTGTGCCAATTTGGATATCTCCTCCTGCTAAAGTACAAAGACAAAAAATTATACAACGTATTGTAAATGATATTTACAAAACACCAGATATTTCAGGTATGGGCTTTAGCAATGAGTATTACGACTTCTTTGATCAAGTACCGGATGATGCAGTAGTAGTTGTTTCACCTGGAGATTATCAAGTTATGATTACGGCTGGTGGTGCAACACTAATTAACGCGGCCGGCGTTGAACAAACATGGTCAGACTTAATTGAGATGCAAGGTGAACTATCATTAACAAGTAGGTTAGAACTAAACTTAGATGATAATGTACAAGTAACAACTAAATTAGTAACAGGATCTGTTGTTAAGAATCCAGTATCAACATCTAACTTAGTGTTCAATGTAGACGCTGACACATTACCGTCTGACACAATATCAGAAGTAAACAAAATTATAGACCCACGTGCAAGTAGACCGGGTGGCACACTAACAGGTGCCGCACTTGGGCAACGATATCTTCTATCAGAAGATGTAAGTACCGATTATACAGAATGGAATATTAATGCTAATGCAAACGATATTATAGAGTATGATGGTGCTAAATGGGTAGTGTCGTTTGATAGCAGTGCTGTCGAAGACGAAACGTTTGTTACTAATGCATTTACATCAGCACAGTTTAAATGGACTGGCTCACAGTGGATCAGCAGTTGGCAGGGTACATACAATGCTGGTTACTGGAGGCTGATACTTTGACCGTAGCCGCTGGCGTTGTGTTTCTTGCTAAAGACACAGGCAGATGTATGTTACAACTTAGAGAAGGTAACAAGCGATTTAATCACACCTGGGGTTTCTGGGGTGGCATGATGGAGGACGGTGAAACTCCGTATCAGTGTATACAACGTGAGCTGGTAGAAGAAATAGGCTTTGTACCCGAAATGCAAAAACTTAATCCTATAGACGTATACCAAAGCAAAGATAAAAACTTTTATTACTACAGTTTTGTATATGTAGTAGATACTGAATTCTCGCCGTTATTAAATGGTGAGAGTGCTGGGTATGCCTGGGTTAGCGTTGGTGTTTGGCCAAAGCCCTTACACCAAGGTGCTCATATCACACTAAACAAAAATGGCGGGACAGACAAAATACACACAATTCTTAGTATAAACACGTAGGAGTGTAAATGTCAAAGATTGTAAATTTTACTTGTCTTCGTATTCAAGCTGAATTAGAGAAGTATTCCAAAACAAAAACCATACCACATGATTTATTAGATGGGCTATGGACTGTCGACGACATACAAGAATGCATGGATCACTTTTCTAAAAAGTATGAGCGTCTTGGTAAAAAATTAATAAAAGAATACACACAATTTTTAGATAGCAACGTTGACGAATTAAAAAAAGCATTGCGTAAAGAATATGCGGCGGGACTGAAGGCCGCAAGAACCAGAGATGAAAAGTTTTATTTTCCAAAAGTAATTAATAGATATAGGCCAGATATAAATCCTATACGTGCATTATACTACGAAGCACGTAATCTTACAAGAGCATACAATCCGCATAATGAATATCATCAATGGCTTGCTGAGTTAGTAACCGACAAGACATTTAATAATGCTATGCTCGACGCTATGTCGCACGATATAAAGCGTTTAGAAAGAGTAATACAACGTTACTACTGGCCACTGCTAAAGTTAGAAGGTGAACAAATACCGCTTGAATTATTTCATGCTCGACAACTTATCAAAGATGCAAGGCATTATTATAACTTCTTTTTAAATTTACAGAATTGGCATCCGGACGAGTAATTACTTGCTTGTTGCAATAAACACGCCGTTCCAATCTTTAGGTAAGTCTTGTGTTAGTTGAAATTCACAACGTTCAATCCACATAGTATAATAATCTTTCATCTTGCCTTCGAATGCATCTGTTAACTTTTCACACAAATTAATTGCTCTGTTAAACTCTTGGTTGAGATAATGATTGTACATGTCATTGTGCATTTGTCTTGCCTTAGCATACTTAGTTTTCTTAATATCCAGTACAGTGTACATTTCTATGCCAACTGTTTTTCCTTTAACTGCTAAGTCGTCTATCTTTAGATAAAAGAAATCATTCTTGGTATGCTTGTATGTGTCTCCGCCTACAAGTAATAAGCAACCGTATTCTTTACACTTGCTTTCTATCCTTGCGGCAGTACTAACTGCGTCCCCAAGTATATCATATGAGTGTCTTGCGGATGACCCCATTTCGCCAATATAACCGAGCCCAGTATTAATACCAGCACCCATACCAACGGGTGGTCTACCTTCTTTAACAATTTTATCATTGAATTTCTCCACTGCTCGTAGCATTAATAAGCCTGTTTGAACTGCACTCTTAGGATGATCTGGATCGTCCATAGGAGCATTATGTATGTGCATACTTGCATCGCCGATATATTTAATCACCATGCCGTCTGCATCAAGTATAGGTTGTGTAATGGCATCCATATACCCATTCATTATCTTTGTTAAGCCTTGTACATCGTCTCCAAAGCTCTCACCCAATGGCGTAAAGCCACGTAAATCTGAGAAGCAAATACTTACTTCTTTCTTCATACCTTGCTTAATTAGTTCTGGATTTTCTTGTAACATACGCACTACCGTAGGAGAGGCGTAACCAGCAAATTGTTTTTGTATCTCTGCTCTTAGTTTAAACTGTATCCAGAAGTTGTTAAAACTTGCTTGTGTAAACACAATAAAGCCTGCAAGAAAAGGAAAGGTTGCATCTACTAACATTAAATTTGCAGTGTACGAATGCACACTATAATATGCAATTCCACCTAAAATACTTACTGTGGTAAGTAAGCCTGCCCATATAGGCAATCGGTACAATGACAAACCTATTAATAGCATAGTCAACAACGCACACAGAAGCTCTGTAACAGCACTTAGCTCACTACGACGTATATTTGATCCATCAATAAAATTCTGTAGCATATGGGCATGTATGTACTGTGGATAGATGTTGCCTGCCGGAGTGGGCACCGGGTTCGCAACACCTTCTGCACTTACACCCACTATCACGAACTTTCCGCCCATGTTAGGTAAACTATCTGCGCCAGTGTATTCTATTTCTTCGAATGTATTATTAAATCGAATGTATGCTGTTCCGTTTGCCTGTGTGACTATAGGATCAAATGGTGGAACAGCAAATTCTTGTATACCTATTTCACTTGTTTTAATAATGTAACTGGGTTTACCAGTTTGCACTCTTAACATTTCAACTGCAAACGAGGGATATATGTTATCTTCTACTGCAATTGCAAGTGGGTACGTTCTTGTTTGATTGTCTGGCTGTGGTGCTGATGCATTAATACCAATACCAGATGCTACTGTTTCCAATCCTTGAATATTTGTTACCAGATTTCTCCAGGTCAATAAGTGTTGTTGTGCCGGGCTCGGGCCTATTGTACCAGTTCCTATATGCGGGCCTGAACTGCGTACTCCCTTTGAGCTTGGCGTCTGTGATAAAACTACTCCGTTGTTTTTTATCCATGATGCAAAGACTTCGTCTCCTCCAAAACGATCTGTTTCAGGAAACATCAATGTAAATCCAATGATTCCTTGATTTTTTTGTCTTATGTCATGTAGTAACTGTGCATAAGACGACCTTGGAAATGGGTATTGTCCTAATGCGTTTAGACTTTTTTCACCGAGATTAATTATTACAACTTCGTTACTGTGTTTCTTTTCGTCGAACTGTTGGTAGTAATCAAATGTTTGCGAACGCAAACTTTGTAGTGGTGTAGGGTCTGATATTCTGAGTCCTAATAGCAAACAAATTGTTAGTGCTACGGACCAGCCGCTGTATAACCATTTCATAGTTATATTTATCGGATTATCAGTCCGCGAATGCTCGTTCTAACATGAAGTCACCCATCTCGCCGGTGTTGCCTTCTTCCCATGTTTCGTCTGTGAACTGCTGTCTGCATTGCTTGTTAAGTGACGGTGAGCCGCATACCATAACAGCATCAAGTTCTTTTTTCAACTGTCTGCCAAGTGTTGGTTCAATGTGGTCCCAAAATCTACCTGTTCTACTGTAGGTTTCTCTGGTAACTGATGGTATGTAAGTAAATGGCACCATGTCTTCTAACTCTATGAGTGCTTCATTGTATGTGATTTCATTTGCTTCTCTCACAGTGTGAAACAAATACACATTGTCAAAACGATCATATGTTGCCGGATCTTTAGCAATACTGATAAAAGGTGCTATGCCAGTGCCTGTTGCTAACATAATTAAATTTGTCTTAGGTATTAAGTAGTCGCACACTAAACTGCCTGTGCATTTTGGTTTAACCAATACTTCATCGCCAATCTGTATGTTTTGTAACTTACTGGTAAGTGGACCATCTGCAACTTTAATACTTAAAAATTCTAAATGGTCGTCATAATTAGTGCTTACAATACTGTATGCTCTCATTATATTTTTGGGCTCAAGTTCTAATCCAATCATTGCAAACTCACCATTCTTAAATCTGAAGGTGCGTTCTCTGGTGGTTTTAAAACTGAATAATCTATCGCTATAGTGTGTGATTTCTGTAACTTGTTCTTTATTCATACCTATATTTATATTATATTATTATCAGCACCCATCTGATTTGGCTTGATCTATTATATCAAAGTTTTGTGCAACTATAATAGCTGTGACATACGTTAACGAATTACGTCCGTCGTGGTCAAGCCTGCCTTTTTTACTGAGATACAAAGGTGCAAGTACTAAACCTTTTAGTAACAGAAGCTCACTAACTTTTGGTCTTTCAGGTAATATTGGGTTTGCCTCGCGAATGCATGTAAAATCCATTGCTCGATTTGTGGTCCATACGTCAGCAAGTTGCGTAGCCCAAAATAGTATCCACTGTATATTTTGCTCTTGCGGGGTATATACAATCTTCATATCATACGTTGGGTAGCGGAACGTATCTGGGTCAACGCCATAAGGTTTTACTGATGCTATTGTTTCTTCCGAGTAACAACAAGTCATGCCCATATTAATTTTATGAATTTGTTGTTGTGTTAATTGGTGAGGTGTAGCATGTAATGGAACAGATATTAAGAGTAAAAGCAATAAAGAACAATGTAATTTAACCAATGTATTAACGCCTCCTGTTGTAATGCTGTATACTACTATTTATGCAAAATTGTATTCTTTGCTATCTAAGTAATATTACGTATGTTTCCGGAGCTCACAAAAAAGGGCAGTTGCCTGCCCTTTGGTGTTATTCGCATTCGGTTGGATTATCAGCACAATACTGCATAATGCTTTTTACTAATGCACGTACATCTTGCTCTGATGCCTTTGTCTCTTTGCGACCAGAGAAAAGGCTTAGTCCTTTTTTGGTTCTTGCAATTCGTCGGTTTGTTTGTCAACTTCAGTGGCGACAGCGTCAATTGTGCTGTCAGCAATAGTTACACCAGTTGCTACTACAGAAGATACATCTGATAAAACAGCTCTACTTACAGTTGAGACTCCCTTAACAGATGAATCTATAACACCTGTAGTAAACTCTTGTGTACCTTCTACTACTGCACCAATTGATGCACAAGCAGGTAATAAAGTTATACCAAGTATTGCAAGAGCAGTATATAATTTAGTCATATATTACTCCATTAAAATAGCCCTAAAATAGGAACTATCAATAGTATTTATCAGACAGTATGTGAATCATACTGTTATTCTTGTACAACTGTGATACTACACCCACCTACTGTAACGCATGATTGCGAAATACTATATGATTGGATTGTGGCGCCTTGTTGTGTTAGATTTAAGGTTGTTCCGTATGTTCCGTCAAGTGTTATACTTGCGCCATGGCCGGATTGTCTCTGTATTGCTGAAACAATATTATCGTCGTTATAGATAGTAAGATTAAGTGTTTTGTCTCCGTTACCTCTTTGTTCAACATACACATCATTATTATCACTAAATATTAGCTGATTGTATGTGTGGGCTCCTGATCCTGAATTTGCCTGCCAACCTACTACACTATTATTATCACCATGTATATCTAAGTTTGCGTAATGTCCTCCACTCTCAGTTCCATCATAATCGAATGTTGTATCAGTTGCATTATTTAATTTCCCACCTTGACCCCAACGAATACTATTGTTCGAACCATCTAAATGCCAAAGGTCTATTGTGTTTTGATTTGTTCCGTCATTGTTTTGATAAAAATGTAATGACATGTTTGCACCATTGAGATATGAAGATGTATCGTACATCTTTATTTCGTTCTTTTCCCCGATCTGTTCAATCTGTAGTGCGAGGCTATTCCCACCTGTTTGTTTGATGGTAATTTCATTATCTGCTGTTGCAGTTGCTGGCAATAATAACATCATACCCAATAACATATACCCAATAACTAATAGGGGAGTATCTTTAGGTTCCATATTTTTAAGTTTTTTGTCTAAGTTCATATATTAACCCTGCGTTTGTCTTATATAGATATTTATACCAGAACAGTCATTAACACACATTATGTTTGATTTATTTTCAATATCTGTTTCAATTCTTGCATTACTGCCTACTGGTACTTTTATACTTATTCTACCGTTAACTTCTCTGTAAAACCATATAGTACCCGAATTGTCAATAATAGTATTAAACTGTGTTTTAGGATCAAAGCCACTTGCTAACGTTCCTGTAATTGTGTCGCTACCTTGTGCATCATTTTTTGAGGTTTGGGCTAAACTGTCAGTTTCTTCTATCATTTCCAACAAGTCTTGCAAGAAATCAACATCTAAGAAGTTAATATCTAATTCACTAAATTCTAAATTTACACCATCTGCATTTTCGTCAAGCAAATTTTCTTCTAAAAAATCTATGTCGAGGTCGCTAAATGCCAAGTAGTCTAAGCCTCTGGCCTCTGCTTGCTGTTGCTCTTGTGCTTCTGTAATTTCAACTGGCTCTGATATAATAAACATGTTGTCTATCATATTTAAATCTAAGTTATGTAATACTACTGGGTTTGTAGGTGACTGCTCTAACGTAGAAACCATTACAGCCTGATATGCTTCATCGAGAAACACTGTTCCTCCTGCGTTAGTAACTGTTATACTACCACTTGGTGCACAGCCTTCTTCTAATGCAACTCTGTCTGTGCAATCTTCGTCTGGTAATAGTATTACAAGGCTTCTACCCAGTTCATCAACGGTGGTAGTAAAATCTGTACCCCTGACGCCAATTGTAGCGGTGGGTGTTTGTATTGTTATATTTTCTTTTGCAACAAGTCCTAATCCACCTGTGGCAAATCTTGCTGTGCCTGACACAAAATTAAGTGCCATTTTGCTTTTGCTTGGATCGGGGTCGTAGACGTACTCATTGATTTCAATCAAGGTATGTTCTGTTAGGCTTACCTGCGTATTGTCCACAAACTGGATTTTTAGTCGGCCGTTTAATGTTTCTACATTATCCATACTGGAAATGCTTGTATCCAACACTGCCGTTAACATTTCCCCAGTAGTTCGTTCTATACTACCTGGGTTTCCACTTTGTTCAAATACGCCGCCGATACTCTCAACGGCGTACGAACTATGCGTGAACGTTAACAAGAAAACACTAATCAGATTGAGTAATGTTGACCGTTGCGTTTTCACTGTCTATGTCTAAATCTATATGTCCGTAACATGAAGTTGCACCAGTGGCACAAGTTCCCGAACTTTGTATTAAATCAAAGTTTCCGCCTGAACCATCATGTACTACTTTTATGTATTGGTATGCACCATCTGTTTGGGTAGTTACAAAATCGTTGTTCGATCCTGTTATATCAAAGTTCCATGTAGCATCATCTACTTCGATGTCGATATCAAATACGTTACTGTCGCCTAATAAGACGAGGTCCATATTTAATCGTTCACCGGAAGCCAATGAGGCAAGATCAAAATCGAATGTGTTTGAATCACCTTGAATAGATGCAAGTATATCACCTGTATCTGCAGAACCCGAAGATCCTATTAAGATGTCAAAAATATTGCTGTCACCAGTAAAAGTCCAGTCATATGTACTGCTATCAGCAGTTATACTACCAAAAAACTCATTACTGTTACCAATTTGATCTAAGTCTATGAGTAATGAAGTACCAGTTATAGTCAAATCAGTTCCCTGAGTTGCATCGCCAGATATCTTGTTACCAAAACCTTGTTGTAAAATGGTTAATGTTAGTGTATCACCAACTTGATTTATTAAAATCTCATTGTCTGTTGCACTCTGGGAGTAAACTACTCCACTAAAAGCCATTCCTACTACCAAACATAATGCTGATAAAGTTTTATTCAACATTTATTTCTCCTATGATAGAATCGTCCACCTCTGCGTCAGTTATAACCCCGTTGTCATAATCTATACGCCAATAACCTCTACTATCCCCTTGTTCAATGAGAGCAAGTACTGCCGCTTCCGTGGCGCTTCTTACTGCCCATGTCACACTCTCGTTAGATGTTATGCCAGTTTCCAATTCTAATAATTTTGTATCCATATCAAGGAAACGAAATACATCTCCTCCCATGGCTACGCTTAAAATTGTCTTGTATGTCTGTACGTTAAGGATAATTTCACCTGTAAGCACACTTACAGCACGTAAACTAACAACAATGCTGTCACGCCTGTACTGTGAACTTGCACCAATACCTAAGTATCTGGCTCCATTTCCTCCTGTTTCTATGTTACTGTCGTACCCAACTATTCCACCTTCAAGTAAAATTCCTGCGAACAGCATAGGTTGTAATTTTGCTGTATCTGTCTTACCTGCTTTGATGTACTCGTCTCTGGTACTACGGATAATTTGCCTTTCACGGACCAGGTTATCCAAGCCTACTCCTCTTTCAACAACGCGGAACCAAGTACCATTAGAGGTCTCACCTGCTCCTGCCGCCTTAAGTGCATCTATTAGTAATGCTTTAGCACCTTGCGTTACCGCTGTACTAAATAGAGCAACATTATCTTTTTGTTTACGTTGCCCTGTTAAATCTGTAAAGTTGTATACTGCTACCACTGGCATTATTTCTGCTGGTGGTAGAAGTCGTAGTTTTGCATACGTTGGCAGTTCTACTTCTTTTGGTTCTTCGATACATTCCATTACTGAATCGTAGCACCATTCGCCTGTTAATGCATTTTGTGGTAGTGACATTGAAGCACAACCCGAAAATAACATGCTCACAATAGCAACAACTAATACGTTATATAATCTCATAGTTTATCCGCCGCCTATTGCAACTCCTACTGGAATATCAATTGTGGTTGTTGTACCGTTAGCATCTACAATGGTTAATCTAATTATTTCAATGCCATCTTCGCCTGTAAGCCTTTCGTATGTTACAGTGTTGCCTTCAATGGTGAACACACCAAAATCTGCGCCTGTTTCATTGCCAAACATACTGTCTACAAGTTGTCTACTAATTTGGCTGTATATTCTACTTTCTAAATTCCTTAAGAATTTATTTAATGTGCTGTTGTCTTCTTCACGTTTAAGTCTTAATAATTCTGCTTCAATATCATCTCTAATTTTATCTTTGCGACTTTTCTGCTGATTTTCAATTGTAAGATAATGTGCCCCAGTTCCTTGACCGCTAAAGCTGGGATTTTTAAATTTGTGTACTAATTCGTCTGCTAATGCAACAGGGGTCATAAAAATAATGCCCACTATTAATGCTATAGCGAATGTTTTACAATCGTTTTTTGTCATGATTGTTTTCCTCCTAACTTTTTTAATGCATCTTTGTCTTTTGCATCTTGTATTACTTTTTGCCTTTCTTTATACTCTAATACAACATTCACTTTTTGTTGTAATCTAATCATATCTTGATCAAGCATACGAGTCTGATCAATTACTCTAATTAGAGCAAAGTGCATGTTTTCGAGCTCGGGGTCTATTTTCTCGCCAATAAACCACCAGACATAATATACAAAATACCCTAAGCCAACACACAACACAACTGGGAAGCCAAAAGTGTTAATCATTTCTGCAATGCTACTAACTTCTTCCATTAGTCTCTCCTCGCATCAACTTTGCCGTCTTCAACAAAGTTTTCAGCTCGTGCTATTCTATCGATATCAGGTCTGAGTTCGAGAGCACTACTAACAAGCAAATCGATTTTCATCATTTCATTACTCATTACTCTTGCTCTGTTTTCGAGGCTATTACAAAATATAGTTAGAGTTTTAATTTGCCCTACGATACCTTCTAATATTTGTTTTATCACAAGAAATATAAAGAAGCCCATAACTATACTACCGGCAATTGGAGCTCCTACTTCTGCTATTAATCCAAAGATTTCATTCATACAAATGTGTACCTGTTATTTAGTGTACTGTTAGGTTTATAATGTATTTGTATGTGTGTTTATACGTTTACGCTAATTACGTTCCTATACTCTCTCCTGTACACAACTATTTATCAGATTTGTTGCTAACGGCTCAACTCTGGCGAGGAATTTTTGACAAAAAAAAGCACTCCGAAGAGTGCTTTAATGTTTTTCTATACTTGTTTTATTGTAAGTTAATTAATGCTTCAACAACACCGTTGCCGTCTTCGTTTTCACTGATTGCTTTTCCAAGAATTGTTCCTGGTAAAACACTACTGAAGTCTGCACCTTTGGCTCTTCCTGGTATAGCTGATGTTACAAGCAAGTCACCTTTGCCAACTGGTCCAATAACTTTAACTGGTACCCTTCCGCATAATGCTACTGGAGTTCCGCCTGCTAATTCACTGTTCATTAAGTATGCTGGGTCTGTTGAGACAACACCTGCTACTCTATGATCAGCTTCACCTGTACACGCTTCAATTTCTGCTGTTCCACCAAATACTACAACTGTACCTGCTTCATACACTGCATCTGCTGTATAGTTCTCAGCCAAATCCGCATATCTTGCGTTTGTTGATGTTGCTGTAATAACGCCTGCACTAAAGTTACCCGAACCGTCTCTGGCTACTATTGTGCTTGCTGTGTTAGCCGATGTTGCATTACTTGTGATTGTTACTGCACCACTTGAACCGCCTCCTGAAAGACCTGTTCCTGATACTGCAACATTTGTAATGTCACCTGTTGTGGTTGAATATCCTTGTCCTATAACAAAGTCATATACTGCATCACCTGTTGTTAAAGTAGATGCTCCGTTAGTAACAGCACCTGTGCTAACATTCAATGTAACTGCGCCACTTGTGCCGCCGCCTGTTAAACCTGTACCTGCTGTAACACCTGTGATGTCACCAACGTTAGTAGTATATCCTGCATTGTTACTAAATCCACTAATATTAATACTGCCTTTAGTAAGTTTATTAGTGTTACCTGAGGTATCAACAACTACAAAGTAGTCACCGACGCCATCAGCAGTAGATGTAGTTAGTTCGTTACCATCAAATGCTAATGAAACAGTACCTGATGTACCGCC
>TARA_R110001632_G_scaffold124451_2_pt1 | contig 56785 bp, 54 predicted proteins | sample TARA_R110001632 | Tara Oceans TARA_R110001632 (sample SAMEA4398266) | marine metagenome | biome: Polar Biome; feature: [SRF] surface water layer (ENVO:00010504); material: water (ENVO:00002006), including particulate matter (ENVO:01000060) such as... | depth 5 m
TAAACCCACATGCTTGTGGGTTTTTTTTTTGTTTTACCACTAGGTATTTATACCTGTTTTTTGAAAGGTTGTTTTTTTAGTATCACTTTTTATAGTATTTTTAGAAACAGTATAGAATAGTTGTTTTATCTCGCTTTATATACCGGATAAAGTTAACTTTTATACACATATAACTAGTTAAATGCAATCGCTCCGAAAATTGTAACTCCTATTTTAACTGAATTTCTAAAAACATTATTCATCAGAGTTTTTCCTTACTCAATTCTGAAAAAACTTTTACTCAAACTCTGAATTTACTCAGATATTGAATTCCTTGCTTTCGGAATCTCTTACTCGAATTCTGAATTTAAAATACTGGAATCTAGCACTTACGGAAATTAAAATTGTTTGCGGATTAATCACTCAAACGCTAAATACTACAAAGCGTTTGAAAATAAACACTTTTCGTTATTAAGTTGTAAAAGCAAAACTAGCGTTTAGCTTTTGTTTTTTTTATTGTCCAATCTTTATTGCTAATCTAAATCTGCTTACTCTTATTTGTCGCGAAAGCAGTTAACAACGTGTATATTTTATTGCTAGTTCTAGACTGCTTACGAAAATCCTCGCGGATTTTCTATTCGATTTTTATTTGCTAACTTAGTTGCTCAAACACGCAACAAAGCATACACAAAACCGTTGGCAAACATTTTACATGAATGAAAACTTACATTAAAAACTAATAATATCTTAATATGAGTGGAGGCGGTGGTTTTATGTCTTTTATGAATTCAACAATCAGAAAGAATAGACAATTATTAAAAAACAAAAAGAACTTTAAAGAAAGGAATCAACTTTATAATGTTGTGAATCCTGATAAAGTTAATTACGAAATAAGAGATGTATCAGAAGAAGAGATAAAGTTAAGAAAGAAACTTAAAAAATCTGAAAATGATAAAACTACTATCCTGTACTTTTTAATGACTATTATTATTTTAAGTATTTCTTTAAATATCTATTTTGGATTCTTCAATGATACAGAAGAGAAAAAACCTTCTCGAATAATACTTGAAAGCTCTTATAGAATTTACATAAAGGCAGGAAATTTTTACATGCCTATGAAAGATTGGAGTACAGCTGCTTCAAACTACAAACAAGCAATTGAGTTTCTTCCAGAAGAATTTAATGGTCATCAAAAACTAATTTTTGCTTTGACTGAAAATTGTAAAGAGGAGTATAAAAGCTGTATTGAGGCGAGAAATCACATTGAAAAAATTAAACTCATATTTTTAGAAAAAAAAGATGAATTGAAAAAAATTTTGAGAAAATTATGGGAAATTGAAAAAGAGAATTATCGATAAAAACGTTAGCCAACATCGTGTGAAATTCATTACTAATTGATTTTCCTTTCGGAAAACCCTCGCACACTTCAAAGGTTAGGTTCTTTTTAGTAATTTAGTGGAAAACACATCGCAACCAAATCATACACAAACATGTTGGCAAACATTAAAAATGAAATACAAATTTAGAACAATTTCAATTTTTCATTTCATAACACTACTTCTGACTTTAATTCTTATTATTGGAATTACAGGAAAAAGTTTGTTTGGAATAATGGAATTTTTCTTTGTAGTTATATTCACGATTTTCACCTTTATAACTTCTTATTTAATTGCTTATAAATTAACAATAGGAAAAGTAGAAATTACATTATCAAATAAGAAAGTGGAGTTTTTATGGATGAAAAAACCAATATTGACATTCCAAAACAATGAATCCGTTGAAATGGATAAAATTGAGAGTTGGAAATTTAGAACTGAATTTCATTACAGTTATTTTAAAATCTACAATCCATCCGACATTATTACAATTTCGAGACTTCCAAATTGGAATCCTGAAAAAGATGACTTTGATAATTTCTTGTTTACATTTAAAAAAATAATTGAGAAACTAAACAAAAAAAGGGAAAAGGAAATTGAAAATATAAACAAAGATGAACTGAGAAATGAAAACACTAAATTAATAGTAGATAGAGAAACAAAATATTATAAATCTAATATTTCAAAAATTTTATTTTTTGTTTATATAATATGTGGAATATTAGGAACTAATTATGTTTATAATAACTGGAACACTGGAAAAACAAATATTGGATTAGCAATATCTGGAATTTTAGGTTGTATTTTTTATATAAGTAAATACAAAAAAAATAGAGGTTGATAATTAACATTTGCCAACACCGTGTAAAATTAATTGCTAGTTCTCGCTTACTTACGAAAATCCTCGCGAATTTTCTAGTTGGTTTTGTATTTATTAAATTAGGTGCTTAAACACGCAAAAAATCTTACACAAACACGTTAGGGGCAAGCTAAACAAACATCCTGCAAATGAAAGCAACTTTTTTAGGACACGGACTTGATACAGGCGACAAAAACAATGTCGGAAAGCAACTCGTCTCGTCTTTAGAAAGTAAAAAATATAAGAGTTTCAACGGTTTTGTAGCTTTTGCATCTATTTCAGGTGTTAAAAAGCTTGAAAAATATCTTAAAAAAGCAAAAAACAACTACGACCATATTAGGTTCTATATTGGAGTTGATAACAGAGGTACCTCTAAAGAAGCTTTAGAATCCTTGCTAAATCAAAATATTGAAACTTACATTTATTATGACGAAAGGAATTATATTACTTATCACCCAAAATTATACCTATTTGAAGGACCAATATTTAGCAGAGTAATAATTGGCTCTTCAAACCTAACTAGTTCAGGAATAAAAACAAATTTGGAGGCTTCTGTACAGTTAGATTTTCGTTCAAAAACTGGAAAACAAGGCATAAAATTTATCAATGAAATTAAAGATTATTATGCTAGTCTATTGGACTTATCATCTTCAAAACTTCGACTACTTACCAAAGAACTTTTAAAAGAACTGATAAAACAAAATTTACTATTCAATCAGTTTGGAGAACAAGGGAAAGTTAACGAACCGAAAAATAATGATGGAGAAAATCAAAATGACCAACAGACTGATATAGAAATTACAGACTACGATATAGAATCAGGTTTTGAGCAAGAAGACTTATCGACAAGCAATAGAGAATACAAAAAAAGTTTTAGTAAGAATGATTATGAAAAATTCGACACGCTAATCGAGAGATATATCATTTACAAAAAAAATGAAAAACCTTCTGGTATGGTAAGTAAACACACAGAAGATAGAGAACTATTTTTATGGTATCAAAAAATGAATGCTCTATATAACCAAGGAGAAAGCTCATTACCATTTGAAATTTTTGAAAGACTATTAGATGCTGATTTCCCATTTGGAGGTATTGGCAGAAAACGAAAGCGTCTGATAAAATGGAATAAAGACTTTCAAAAAGTTATTGAATACAAAAATAAAGTTGACCCTAAAAGTGAATATACTTATGTTCCGCAATTTAAAAATACGCAGAACAAATATTACGAGGTTGGTAGATGGTGCGCTTGGCAAAAACAAAGGAGAAAAGGCAACAAAAACTATGGAGCTGAATGGTCTCAATACGAGGAAGACAAAATGAATTCAATAAATTACATTTGGGATGCCTCAATGCTCGGCAGTAGACCAAAAGATGACAAATGGAGTGACAGTTTAGTTGAATTAGAAAATTATTACAATAAAAAGAAAAACTTCAAAACAGTTCCTTCTCAAAAAACCTATATTGGACATTGGTTAAGCGACCAAATGTCTTTAAAAACAAAACAAGACAGAGAAAATAGAGATGATTTAATAAGCTCAATTAGGGTTGAACTATTAGGAGAGCTACTTGCTGAAAATGGTGTTGAATGGGAATGGCGAAAACAAAAAGAACGGGAAGGAATAGAAAGCAAAATTGAGAGTTGGCAAATTGTTGAGAAACTAAAAATTGAAGGAAAAATAAAGGCATTTAGACAAAAGAATCCGAAAATTCTCAAGAAATATAGAGATGATATTGCACAATTAAGAAGCCACACAAAAAGGTGGAATAATGAACAAAACGAATGGAAATTTGAGATAGTGGATAAAGTCGGATTTCCATACGAGAGGGAATAAAGCCAGCCCCTAACAATGTATAAAAAAAATAGGACAAAAAGTGCTTAACCGAAAGGTCTGTGTGTATTTGTCAAGTCGCCAAATTTTTAAATTTGGTTTTTTAAAAAGATTAAACAAAAGAAATAATAACTAAACACATCAAAAAAAAGTGAAAAAAATATTTAAATTAATACTTTTAATTTTAGTATTAGTAGCCGGAATATATTTGTACATGACTATTAATGGTCATGACATAGAATCAATAATAAATACACCAAAAAAAATCGAACTTAAGGCTGAATGTACAGATTTAGATAACTTATTAATTGTTTCTGTTGCAAATTTGACTGTTAAAAATCTATACAACAGAACTCATAATGATGTAACTTCTAAAGTAACTGCTTATGATGAAAAAGGAAATATAATAAAACAAAGAACTATTGTGTTCAAAGAGACTCTTAAATCCAACGGTAGCGTATCAAAAATAATACGATTACCAGCCAAAACTAAAAGATGTGATTGTATAATTATAGATTCAAACCCAGAATAAACTAATTACTATAAGGTGGTATAAAATTAATAGCTAGTTCTAACCTACCCTTCGACAAGCTCAGGGCATCGCTTACGAAAATCCTCACTTCGACAGGCTCAGCGACCGCGCGGATTTTCTAACTTGCCTACGGTAGGTAAGCGCAACGAAATCATACACAAAGCCTGTACCCAATTAAAAAATTCCGTTACATAAGATAATTTAGATTAATGATTGTATATTTGATAGTATCAAATGATAGTATCAAAAATGAAACCACCCTACGAAATAACATCTTCTATTTTAAAGTTAATAACTTCAATTTCGGAAAAAATAGGAGAAATAAATGCTAATTTATTAAATAAACCTTCACCCAAATTAAGAAAGCAGAATAGAATCAAAACAATCTATTCTTCTTTAAAAATAGAAGGAAATACACTTACTGAAGAACAAATAACAGCTCTTTTAGAAAACAAAAGAGTTATTGGTCCAAAAAAAGATGTTCTAGAAGTTTTAAATGCAATTAAAATCTATGAAAATTTAGTAGAATACAATCCTTCTAATGAAAAATCCTTTTTAAAAGCACATCAAAACTTAATGGAAGGTTTAATTGAAAATTCTGGAAAATATAGAAATCAAAGTGTCGGAATTGTAAAAGGCTCAAAAGTTGAGCATTTAGCACCACCTTTTGGAAATGTTCCATACTTAATGAAAAACCTTTTTGAATATTTAAAAAAGTCTGATGAAATTGAATTAATTAAAAGTTGTGTTTTCCATTACGAAATGGAATTCATACATCCATTTTTAGATGGAAATGGTAGAATGGGAAGATTATGGCAAACTTTAATCTTAATGGAAAAATATCCAATCTTTGAGTTTTTGCCTTTTGAAACTTTAATTAGTAAAGACCAAGGCAAATATTATAAAGCTTTGGCTGAATCTGATAAATCAGGTAAATCGAATAAGTTTATTGAATATATGCTAAATGTAATTGACATTTCAATTAGTGAATTATTAGATTTTAATAATAGAACGCTAAATGAAAAAGACAGACTAGAATATTATGTTTCATTAAATAAAACTGAATTTACAAGAAAAAATTATATGGATATTTTTAAAGACATTTCTTCAGCGACAGCAAGTAGAGATTTAAAAAAAGGAGCTGAATTAGGCTTATTTGAAAAAATAGGAGAAAAAAATAAAACAATGTACCGTTTACAATAACTATGCACAACACCGAATAAAATTAATTGCTTTTAAAACCTTCACTTCTACAAACTCAGTGAACGCCTGGATTTTCTAATTTCTCTATGGTAGGTAGCTTCGGTTTTTATTTGCTAACTTTAGTGCTGTAACACCTGCCTGCGGCAGGCAGGTGCAACGCAAACTTTATACAAATCTGTTGGCACAATTTTATAAAAATCGAAAATCAATGAAAATAAGCCTACTAATTGGGATTCTATTTTGCTCAACTTTGTTTGCGTGCGTAAACAAAAATGATGAGCGATTTATTTTCTTCCTTCATAACCGATTTTTAGAAGAACACGAATTCAGTGAACTGCATCCCGAATTCGGGCGTACTGAATACAAAGAGATTATAGCCGAATTTAAAAAAAGTGGTTTTAATGTTATTAGCGAAAAAAGAAAAGGAAATGTGAATGCAAGACATTATGCAATCGGAATTGTAAACCAAATTGACAGTTTAATAAAAACTGGAATTGAACCCCAAAAAATAACTGTAGTTGGGACATCAAAAGGTGGATATATTGCTCAATACGTATCGACTTTAACAAATAATCCAAATTTAAATTTTGTATTTATCGCAAGTTATAGAGAAAGTGACATCGAAAATATCCCTGAAATCAATTATTGTGGAAACATTTTAAGCATTTTTGAGAAATCTGACCCTTATGGAGTTTCAGCCAAAAAAAGAAAAGAAAACTCGACTTGTAAGATTGAGAACTTTAAAGAAATTGAACTGAATACAAGAATGGGACACGGATTTTTATTCAAACCTTTAAAAGAATGGATTGAACCGACAATAAAGTGGGCGAATGGAAATTACAACGTGGAATAAAAACGATGCCTAACACCCTATAAAATCAATTGCTTTTAAAACCTTCACTTCAACAGGCTCAGTGACCGCCCGGATTTTCTAATTTCTCTTCGGCAAGTAGGTTCGTTTTTATTTACTAAATTAGGTGCTGAAATACGTAACTACTATTATACAAGCACTTTATGTTAAAAAAAATAAATCTATGAAAAAAATATTAATACTATTAATCGTTTCATTTGTAGTGTCTAACTCAGCAGAAGCACAATTTAAAGATGATTGGGTCTCAGGTATCTATACAGCAAAATATAAGGGTTCTCTCAAGAAAATAATGATCTGTAAAAAAAATGAGTTTATTACAGGGCGTATCATCAGTTATGTTCAAAAATGGGGTAATCAGGTAGATAAGGAGTTTAAATTTGAATCTAATGATTCAGACAAGAATCCAATCGTTTATGATGGAGAAAATAAGATTTTAAGAATAAAAGTTTTAAAAAGTAATGGCCGATATGATATAATGTCTATTATTTTAACTCCTAAAAAAAGTAATAAATTTATAGTTTCAACCACAACAAGGGCATCTTCTTATAGAGAACTTTATAAGATAAGATGGAAAGATCTTAAAATGGAAAGAGATATAACTTCACCTGAGTTTATAGCTTTTATGAACTCTGATGAAAATGATAAAATTCTTAGAAAATCAAAGAATAACAAGTACCCCTTGTATTATGGCTACGGTTATAATGTAACGGCTCCTTTCAAAGATTCTAAAGACTTAACAGAGAAATCAGAAGTTAGTGCATATGTTTCTGCAGGAAGGGAGAACTTAATTGAAAAGACACATAATCAAAAAAGATTCTTTAGAAGAGAAGCCTATTATCCTTATTACGGAGATAATATTGTACTCAAACTAAATAAAAACATAAGTTCTATAAAAAGGGATGTACAAAAAAATTTACCCAATATCAAAAAAATATACCTTTCATTCACAGAAAAAGATTCTGCAATTATTACTATAGATTTTGATTTTGATCAAGCGTTTTTAACAAACTATGGTATAAAACAAAGGGACAATAAAAATTATGCTGAAAAGCTATTAAAGCAAAAACAAATTGACAGAAAAAAACAAGAATACACGAACTTATTCAGAAGATTACAACTAAATATTAACGAAGTCAATAAATACTCAAATTTACCTGATAACTTAAAAATCACTTCTACTCAATGGTTAAATATGTTAATTCAATCTGTTCAGAAAAATCAAGAATTAGATCTTTTAAGAAACCCTAAAAAGTTTATCAATCAACTAGGAGGTGTAAAAGAAAATGAAACTGACAAAATAGCTGACTTAATAAGTATCTTAAAAAGGATAGAAAAAGGGTATCTTTTTGGAGATATCAAAACTCTTAAAGAGTTTGTAAAATTATATAATCAGAAAAATAATTTAATAGAAAATAACAAAAATATTGCTAGTATGTTACGTGGCTATGTATTCTCATTGTCTGAAAGTTGTAGTTTAAAAAACGAAAAAACAAAAAGGATAACATATACAAAAACTACCAACGTTAAAGAAGATAAGTATTTTGGTCTACTTTATTCTGGATCAAGTTCAAAAGATTATACAAGTATTACTAATGTTGATGTCCCTTTAAGATTCTATGAATCATATACATCTATTGAAAATAAAAATTACAAAACTGGACCAATAAAAGGGAACCTGTTTTTTACTCAGCTTATGAAAGAATTTATTTTTAATTTTGGTTGTAAAAGCATTAAAACTAAACATTTAGATCAAACTTTATTAAAAGTTTATAAAGAAAGATTAGAAAACTAAAACGTATCTAAGAAACTACATACAACGATATCATACACAAACACCTTATATCATCATAATTAACAAATAAGATTCCCGTTTTCCTGCCTTCCGGCAGGCAGGCGCAATGAAATCTTATAAAACACATTATACCCTATAAATACCTTCAAAATTATTCTATGAAATTTAACAAGATCCTTTTATTTTCAGTACTGTTATTACTTACCTCTTGTGCTTTAAAACCAATTATTTCTGAATACAATTTTATAAAAACTGACTTGGAAAAAGTTGAACTTGACAAACTTGGTAACGGAACTATTTTAATTTATAACGGAGCCAATATATTACATAAAGTGGATCTTACAGCCAGATTAAATATTTGGATTGACGATAAAGCATTAGGTCAGATTAAACCAAGTGAATACGTCATCATAAATCTTAAAAATGGAGAATATCAATTTAAAGCATTACATATTGATGTTGTAAACATGCGAAGTACCCATGATGTTATCATTGATAATAATACCAAAGTAATTAAAATCAAACCGAATCTTACATCCAACAAATTAACAATCACGAATGAATTGCCAAAAAGGTTTGAAAAATTTAAGTATGCAGAAAAAAGATAATTTAAAAATTAGTTAAAACACACATCCATGAAAAAAATAATTGTAGTTCTATTGAGTTTGTTTTTTTCCTTTGCTCTGCAAGCACAAGGAATTATTGGGGCATGGGAAAGCACGTCCACTGCTAAAAATGGCGACTTATTAAAAAGTATCGTAATCTTTGCCGATGGTTATCAAGTACTAACAACGTATGATGCAACTACGGGTAAATTTATACATACCAATGGCGGCACATGGAAATTAGAAGGTGATACCATGACTGAAAAAATTGAGTTTCATACAGACAACTCAGAACTTGTAGGAACCCAAGTAAACTTTAAAGTACGCATTACCAAGAATGAAATTGAAATACTTGACAGTGGTTTAAAACTAAAAAGATTAGATAATGGCTTACCAGGTAAGTTGCAAGGAGCTTGGTTAATGTCTGGTAGAATTAGAGAAGGTAAAACGCAATCAAGAGACACTAGCAGACCTCGAAAAACCATGAAAATTTTATCAGGAACAAGGTTTCAATGGATAGCGTATAATACCGAAACAAAAAAGTTTATGGGAACTGGTGGCGGAACGTATACCACCAAAAATGGAGATTATACAGAGAACATCGAATTCTTTTCTAAAAACAATGCAAAAGTTGGACTCAGCTTGAAATTTAATTATGAATTAATAGATGGTAGTTGGCATCATTCAGGATTGTCGAGTAAAGGAGATCCTATTCATGAAATTTGGAGTGTTAGAGAATAATTTTTCTAGTGTCAATAATAAATGATTAATAAAAGCAAAACAAAACCTACTGTTTTTCTTCTTGATGAATCTAACAAAATAATTGCGAAAAGAATCACCGTAAAACAAGTCTTTGAGATGATTGATCAATTAAACAATTCAAAAAAATAACAAAAGACACACTTAAGGGATGTATAATTAATTGCTGTTTCTATCCTACTGAATCATCCAGATCTAAATGCTGATTATGTAGAAGTTTCCTTTTAGTTTAAAGATTATAGAACTATAAATTCAAAAAATTGAAGGTAGAGCAGATATAACAAGAAAAGATGTCCCTAAAGAGCTTCTGACCGACAAAAACAAACACTCTACATTTATTTTAATACATGATTATTTTGTTAAGAAATCAAGACTTAACCCCCAATAACACCAAATCCTTTTAAAGATGGAGCAAAAATAAAAAATAAGTAAAGAATAGGTGAAATATTGATGAATAGCGCAATAAAAGAGAGTATTTTTCTTTCTCTTTTGTATAAAGAAACAAATGAAAAGAAAATTCCGAGAATAGAAAAGGTGATTAGAGTCCAAAATGCAAAACCAAAAGAACTTGGAACGAACTCAAGATTGACGATAAACAAACCTATAAATGGAGCTAAAATACTTAGTATTAAATAGATATTTTTTCTAATCATCTTTCTATGTTTTGATAAATGTACCCATTATTATATCTAATCGAATTAAATAAAAAAATCATTTACTTTTATTTTACAAATTTCAATTCAGAAACAGAAAATTTTAATAAAAAGCAGTTTATAAGAAGAAAGAATACGCAGAGTTTCTAAAATGGTAAAATATCAATAGTTAAACGAATATGAAGAAATTAATCTATACATTACCAGAATACTACTTGTTAATTTTAGTTGTTTTAGCGGGGTATTCACCACCATATTATGTCAACCCAATATTTATTGGAATAGCGTTTGTTTTGGTGCTTCAGATTATTTTTAAAAACAAAATATCGGGTATTATCATAGCAATGCTTTTCTTTTTAGCGAATCTGTATTTTCTTGGCGCTGTACTTTCAGAATTTAATGAATTTGAGGTATTTAATCGTAAAGCACAAAAGTTATTGTTGGTAGGTTTATCCATTTGGGTCGCGAATCTCCTATTTTCTTTAACGATGGTGCTTAAATATACAACTAATGTTTTTTCTGGAAATTCAGAAAGTAACTTAGAACAACAAACTGTTTAAGCAGCTTCTTAATTAGATCCTAGACTCCAATAATAAATATGGATAGTAGATGATCTTTCATCTAAATAAACAAACTCATTCGTTTACTAAATTTCCCATTCAATTTGTATTTATTACATTAGTTGCAGAAAACCAATAACTTACATTACCATGAAAGTGACAGCTGAAAAAAATGAAAAAGTTGGCAATATGACTTTTGCATCTGTGTATCCTCATTATATAAATAGACTAGAGAAGAACGGAAGAACAAAAGAAGAATTTCACCAAGTGATAGAGTGGCTAACTGGATTTAATGATGAAAAAATACAAGAATTGATTGATGAAAAAGCAAGATTTAGAACCTTTTTTAAAAAAGCTAAAATTCATCCAAACGCATACCTAATTAAGGGAGTGGTTTGTGGTTATCGCATTGAAGATATTGAAGATGAATTTGAATTGTATAGACAATGTCGATATTTAGATAAGTTGTATGATGAATTAGCTAGAGGTCGTAAAATGGAGAAAATTTTGCGAGTAGACTCAAAATAATAGATATGATTAAATTTTTCCGAAAACTACGTTATAACCTTATTGAACAAAATAAAACTAGCAAGTATTTCAAATACGCTATTGGTGAAATTATTTTGGTGGTCATCGGAATTTTAATTGCGTTACAAATCAATACCTGGAAAGATGATGCTAAAAATAAAGAAGTAGAACTTTCTTATTTAGAAGGAATTAGAAACAATTTAGATCAAGATATTTATGATTTAAATGAACTAATAGGCAAAGACACCCTAAAGTTTGGTATGTATACAACCTTGTTAAGATCCTTTACAGATAAAAACATCAATAAATATTCTGGAGGTTTTATTTATGCCATCGGTCAATCGTATGTAACACATACGTTTAATGGAAATAGTATTGTATTTGAAGACATGAAATCTTCTGGTAAAATTAACTTTATCCAATCGGATGTAGTTCGCTTTTCAATCCTAGAATATTACAATGAAAGTCAAAAAAACATTCGATATCAAAATGAACAGTATCTAGATGAATTTAATGAACTTAAAAGAAACGCTTTTCATGATAATATTGATTTAAATTCTTTAATAGAAGATTTTATGTTTGATAAAAGGTGGAATGCTTCTTTAGATCAATTAGACTTGTCTTTTTTTGATGCAGATATAAATAGTGATAAAGTAAAAAAGTTTGCCAATAGACTTTCTGTAATGAAAGTCTTATTGCAAAATAATCATAGAAATAATCTCGATTTAGTATTTAAAGCTGAACGTTTACGAGAGAAAATAACAAAATATATATCCAAAGAAGTAATAGATGAAAACACCTATATTTCGAAGGAAACTCTAACCGCTATAAAAAATGGAGATATAGCTCGCTTACAGCAAACCATTGAGATCAATAAAATTAACAATTGCTTCGAAACAGAATTTGAAACGAGTACATATTTGACAATAGCTATTCATGAGAGATCATTAAAATCCTTGAAATTTTTTATAGCTCAAGGAGCAGATGTAGAAAAAGTATGTGAAAACAAAACACCTTTAATGTATGCTGTAAAATATGGTTTGATGGAAATGATCGAATACTTAATTGAGCAAGGAGCAAATGTTAATTTTGTTTCTGTTAAAGGGAAAACAGCATTAGATTATGCCATTCAATATGAACAGGAAAATATAATTTCTTATTTACAAAAGCAGAATGCTAAACAAGTTAAGACTTTAGGTAATGATTAAATTCTTTAGACTTTTCGAACTCAATTTTGCCTATGCAAAATCAAAGCTCTTGAAGAGGTTTGGTGAGAATACAACTAGTACCATAAACATAAACCAATGATCAAGTTTTTTAGAAAGATTAGATACAACCTTATGGAGAAAAACACAACAGGCAGGTACTTTAAATATGCTACTGGCGAAATTATTTTGGTGGTCATTGGGATATTGATTGCCTTAAATATTAACAATTGGAATGAAAATCAGCAAGTAAAACAAGTAGAGAAAGCTTCGTTAAATGCATTATTAGGAGAATTTAAAGAAAATAATATATCCATTCAAAAATGCCTTGATAACATTAAAAACAGAAGATTAATTGGCGACACTATTAGAAAAATGATTGGTCCAAAATTAACGACTGTTTCTGTTGACAAGACCAATCGCATAATTGGAGGCATTAGTGCAACGGATAAATGTATTGTTTCCAAAGACGCTCTTGATGATATTAAAAGTTCAGGAAAACTTAATCTGTTAACTAACAAAAATATAAGACAAAATATAAGTAAATGGACATCCCTATTAGATGAACTTCGAGGAGAGGAAAATGATTGGGCGCAAGAGTTTGCGAATCAATTTATACCCTACGCTAATAAATGGATCATGTGGGATGATGTAGAAGTTAGTTTCCATCAAGAAGATAGCCGTTATTTTAAGTCCCCTTTTACTGAAGATCCAAGACGTATGTTACAGCAAAAAGAGTTTTCAAATATTATGGCGATTCAATATTGGAGAATTGGCAGAATTGAAAGAAGAACAAAACAACTACTTACCCAAAACAATAAACTGGTTGCATTTATAGAAGAAGAGTTAAAAACGAACCAATGATTAAATTTTTCAGACTATTCGAACTAAATTTTGTCTTTACAAAATCAAAGCTCTTGAAGAGGTCTGGTGAGAATTCAATTGGTAACTTAAACATTAATGAATGATTAAATTTTTCAGAAAAATTCGTCAAAACTTACTCATGGAAAACAAAACAGGTAAATATTTCAAATACGCTATTGGAGAGATTGTACTAGTTGTAATTGGAATATTAATTGCATTACAAATTAATACATGGAGTAAGACTGCAGAACAAACAAAGAACAATAAAATCTATCTCAATAAAATTATAGAAGAGTTAAAATTAAATGTCGAGCGCTTAGATTATTTAGCTTACTCCGGTCTAGGTGGTACCATAGCAATTGACATCGCTGTTAAAAATTCTGATTCAATCTTAAAGCTTGCCTTAAGAGGTTTTAAAGAAAGTGACTTAGATTTTATCGTGAATACCAATATGTATTCAGGAGGATCACAACTTAATTTATTTGACGCTACTTATGAGGAATTACTAAACACTGGTAAATTGTACACTTTAGGTTCTGATGAGGTAATTTTAGCTATAAAAAATTATTACAAACGCTACGAAAGAGAAATTGAATATAATAGACGCTGGACCGACTTTACGCTTCAGGGTATAAATTTGATGGGGACTTCACTAAATACTCTTAAATTAGAGTATTCTGCTAACCCAAAAACGTTTGATTTGGAGAATTATCCATGGTATTTTAAACCTTATTCTGAAAAATGTTTAGAAATAAAAAGAGGTCTAGAAATGATGAGAAATGGTCAATATCATGATTTAAGAAAATGTAATGAACTTAAAGAAGAAAGTAAACAACTGATTGTTTTTCTAGATAAAGAACTCCATAAATATCAATAGAATAATGATAAAATTCTTTCGTAAAATTCGCCAAAACCTACTTATGCAAAACAAAACAGGCAAATACCTTACATACGCTATTGGTGAAATTGTATTGGTGGTCATTGGAATTTTAATAGCCTTACAAATTAATACCTGGAATGAGCAAAACAAATTAAACTCTGAAGAACAGAAAATACTTTTAAGTTTACGAACAGAGCTTATAGAAAACCTGGTTAAATTTGATAGTATCTATACCTATCATATCGTAAGAGATAGCGTATTAAATAGATTAATTGATTTAGATCCTAAACTAGAAAATTTTGATTCTCAAGATTCCTTAATTCTTAAAGCTGATTGGAGTTGGACTTTTAATCCTAGCAGAGGTATTTATAATTCAATCATAAATTCTGGTAAAATAGAATATATAAGGAATGACGATTTAAAAATAAAAATCGCCAAACTAAATGATATTGTTGATGATTATATAGAAGATGAAAATGGGATAATGAATTATACTTCTAAAAACATTGAACCTTATTTTGTGCGTACTTTTTCTTATTATAAGCGGCAAAGAACAAAAAAAGAAAGAGCTAAGGACAGTATTAATTATTTAAAAATCATTCCCTCTAGAGAATTTCAAAATCAAATGATTTTTCTCGGTTTTTATCTAGAAGGAGTTTTTGAAGAAGGCCCTAAATTAAGAGAAGAATTTGTCACAATCATAGATATGATTGATAAAAATTTAGAGTCTATTTAACCCTAAATATTTTTAATCACTTTTCTAAAGCCAATAGAAGCCAATAATCCAATAATTGGAAAAATGGTAAACAACTGAAATAAATGCTGGTATTCAATGATTGTTGGGTTTTCTCCTAACATATATCCTGTAAACAACGACATAAAGATATCGGGTGTAAAACCGATAACAGAAATAATTCCAACCAAAGTACCAGTAACTTGTAGCGGTGTTTTTGATTCTTCAATAATGGCAAAATACAAACCGCGTAGGGCATAGGTTCCCATCGCCATAAAAATGAAGAAAGACATCGAAATCAGTACTGGTTCATTTTCAAAACCGCCAAATCCTATTAAGGCAGACGCAATAATTAAGACTAAAAAACACGGGATCATTAATTTTGATGGAACATATTTATCAGCAATCCAACCAATAGTAATTGCGGCTAAAGGCCTCAAGTACTGAATAAATACGGCAAAATAGGTAGCTTCTTCCAAACTATAATTCCAAACATCTTTTGCATAGGTTCCGTAAACCCCAGTAAGTTTATAAGCACAATAAGCAGCTAAAATAATAAAGGAATGAAAGATAACTTTCGGTTTTAAAAGCAATGAAAAGGCATTGGTAAAACTAAATTTCTCTGCCTTACTTTTTTCATCTTCTTTGCTATTTGGTAACACGGACCACACAAATAAAGCAACTACAATCACAATAATGGTAATAAAACCAATAATATATTGAAGTGTGATAATTTTATCATCAAAAGTTACATCAGCGGCATTTTCTGGAAAGAAATACCCTAAAATAAGAGAACCTGAAAGTGCTACAGTTGCGGCAAAAAAACCTCTTCCTCCATCTAACAAACCAAATGATAATCCTTGATTGTGTTCATTTCCCCATTGTCTTGTAGCTTTAATCAAAGCAGCCCAAAATAATAAAATGGTCGATATTCCCCAGAAGGCATATAAGATTTTTAAGGTAAAAATTGAAGGAATCATGGTCATCCAAATACCGCCAATAGCCGTTAAAATCAGAGAGATGGCCAATAGTTTTCTCGCTTCCCATTTATCGGCTATAAAACCACCAAAAAAATATGAGATTACTGCCGTAATTCCATACAATGCTTGAGCTTCACCAATTTGAGCATCCGAAATAAGAAATGCTTCTCTAATTACTGGTTTAAAAACACGCATTAAGATAAAAGGCAATAAAAAAATGGCTTCCCCTGCAATAATCAGCGCAAACATAGAAAGCGCTTTACTTTTCGTTTTGGACAAAATAATTTGGTTTGAAAGCTAAATGTACAAAAATCAACAGTCAATTCTTATTTGAGTGTAATCGAAGATAAATTTAGAGATCGCTATCTTTAACTCTGTTCAGATACTTATAAAATATCATGTTAGAAATCAACCACATTGATTAACTAAGTTTTGGTCATTGAGCTCTTGAAATGACCGATTTTTATTAATTATCGTAAAGCTTCTTTTAAAACTGTAATTGGGTGTTTTGCGATACGTTGAGTTCCGTCAAAAATTTGATGTCTACAACTCGTTCCCGCTGCCACAATTTCTATTTCTTTTGATGCATTTCTTACTTTTGAAAACAAGGTATCTTCGCCTACTTGCATACTTACTTTATAATGCTCTTTTTCATAACCAAAAGAACCTGCCATTCCACAACAACCGGTATTCATAATAGTAGGCTTGTAGTTTTCTGGAATGTTTAAAATGGTAAAAGTTGCATGGGTACTAGACAGCGCTTTTTGATGACAATGACCGTGGATTTTCAAGGTTTTCTCGTCGCTAATAAACTGATTTGATTGGATGTTTCCTTTCTCAAATTCGTTCTTTAAAAACTCTTCAATGGTAAAAGCGTTTTTTGCAATTTTTTTTGCAGCTTCTTTGTCATCAGCCAAACGAATGTATTCATCTCTAAAGGTTAAGATAGCGGAAGGTTCAATTCCGATTAATGGAGTTTCTGATGAAATAATTGCTTTAAAAGTGGCAACATTTTCATTGGCTAATACTTTCGCTTCTTTTAAGAATCCTTTTGATATAAAACTTCGTCCACTTTCTTGGTGATTTACTATGGTTGGATTATAACCTAAGCGTTTTAATAAAATAATCGCATCTTTTCCAATTTCTGTATCGTAGAAATTGGTAAACTCATCACAAAAAAGATAGACAATTCTTTTACTACTAGAATGGGTGCTTTTTTTGTACCAAGCATTTAATGTTTTTGAAGCTAATTTTGGGACACTACGTTGGGTAGCAATTCCCATGATAGATTTTGTTAAATAAGTATTTAATACCAAATTGGTTAAAGCAGGAGTAAGGCTTCCAATTTTGTTGTATTTGACATTATTGGCAAACAATTTACTTCGAAAAGAATAGCCATTTTCTTCTTGATATTGATATAGGAACTCACTTTTTAACGCAGCAACATCAACATTACTTGGACATTCACTGGCGCAAGCCTTACAACTTAGACATAAATCAAAAACTTGTTTTAATTCTTTGTGATTAAATTTATTAACTTCTTCAGAATTGGTTAAGAAATCTCTTAGTGCATTTGCTCTTGCTCTTGTGGTATCTTTTTCGTCTTTGGTAGCGCGATAACTCGGGCACATCGCTCCACCAGCCGAAGCAGGTTTTCTACAATCACCAGAACCATTACATTTTTCAGCTAATTTTAGAATTCCTTCATTATCGGAAAAATCTTGAATGGTTTTTATTTTAGGTTCATTTCTATCGATTTCATATCGTAGACTTTGATCCATCGGAAAAGCATCCGTTATTTTCCCTTGGTTAAAAACATTATTTGGATCAAATGCTTTTTTAATACGTTTTAATAATTGATAATTTTGATCGCCAATCATTAAGGGAATAAACTCAGCTCTCACAATCCCGTCTCCATGTTCACCACTAAAAGAACCTCCGTATTTTTTAACTAACTCCGCTGTTTCTGTAGTAATCTTTCTAAACAAGTCAACATCTTCTGATTTCTTTAAATTCAGAATCGGACGTAAATGCAATTCACCAGCACCAGCATGTGCGTAATACACCGCTTTTTGCTGATACTTGTCCATAATTTGAGTGAATTCCTCAATATAATTAGGAAGATCGTTTAAATCGACTGCGGTGTCTTCTATACAAGCGACAGCTTTTTTATCACCAATCATGTTTCCTAATAAACCTAATCCGGCTTTACGCAAATCAAATACTCGTTTAATATTATCGCCAGTGACAGTTGGGTGATGATATCCAAAGTTGTTTTTTTCTAAATCGGATATTAGAGCAGTTGCTTTTTTCTGTGCTCCATCTAAAGAATCGGCAGATACTTCGAATAGTAGTATCGCTTCTGGATCCCCTTGAATAAAGAAACGATTTTTAGATTGCTCACGATTACTCTTTGTACAATCTAAAATAACTTTGTCCATTAACTCACAAGCATACAACTCGTGATTCATGGCTAAAACCGTTGCTTTTAAACTTTCATTGATGCTTTTAAAATGAGAAGCAACAATCACACTTTCTTTAGGCTGAAAAGTATCTAGTTGTAAGGTAATTTTTGTTGAAAAAACTAAAGTTCCTTCACTTCCAGATAATAATTTAGCAACATTAATCTTGTTGTTTTTTCCTCCAAATAGATCAGAGTCTAACAATTCGTCAACTGCGTAACCTGTATTTCTTCTATGAATACTAGGTTTTGGAAACTGATTTTTTATTTCTAGTTGAACTTCTTTTTGAGAAAGCTCATTGTATAAAGATTTGTAAATTTTACCCTCTAATGAATCTTCTTTTGATTTAGTTTTAAATTCTTCAGAAGTTATTTCATTAAAAACAACCGAAGTTCCATCACTCAAAAAACCATCAATTTGAATTACTTTATCACGGGTAACACCGTATTTGATAGAAGTACTTCCAGAAGAGTTATTTCCAACCATTCCTCCAATCATACATCGATTAGATGTTGAGGTGTTTGGTCCAAAAAATAATCCAAATGGTTTTAGAAAAAGGTTTAATTCATCTCGAATGACACCAGGTTCTACAGTAATGGTTTTATTGATTTCATCGAAAGCTAAAACCTGTGTAAAATGTTTGGATACATCAACAACGATACCCTCACCAACACATTGACCCGCTAAAGAAGTTCCTGCTGTTCTAGGAATTAGAGTAATCTTATTTTTTGAGGCGAATTCAATTAATAGTTGAATGTCTTTATCATCTTTCGGATAAGCAACTGCCAAAGGGATTTTTCGATATACGGAAGCATCTGTTGCATATAGAATTTTATGTAAATCGTCATATAATAAATCACCAGAAAGTGTTTCATTGAGAGATATTAATGAAGAAGAATCAATCATTTTAAACGGGGATGATAGTATGAATAACAAATATCTAAAATTAAATGCCAGAAACCTTAAAAGTAATTTCAAATTTTGACGAAAACGTTATAATTTTCATTTCTTAGTAAGAAAAAAACTATTCCTGAATTCTTATCTTTGTTCGAATCAAATTTAAATAACACATGAAAAAAATTATTCTAGCCTTTTTATTTTTATCACTTGCATTCTCGATAACTGCACAGAAAGTAGATTTAAATTATTATATCCCAAGTAATGAACGTTACAATACGAATATTCCAACTCCAAAAGAAATTATTGGACATGAAGTAGGTGAGTGGCATATAACTCATGATAAATTAGTTGAATATATGAAAGCTTTGGCAAAAGCTTCCGATCGAATTACTCTTGAAGATAGAGGAAAAACATTTGAAGGAAGACCACTTTTGTTGTTGACGATTACTTCTCCTGAGAATCATAAAAATTTAGAAGAAATTAGAACAAGACATATAAATGTAACAGACAATGCATCTATTGATGTGTCTAATGACCCGATCATTGTGTATCAAGGGTTTTCTATTCATGGAAATGAGCCCAGTGGCTCTAATGCTTCTTTAGCAGCAGCCTATTATTTAGCTGCTTCACTTAATTCTGAAACTGAAGATCTATTAAATAATACAGTCATTTTATTTGACCCATCTTTTAACCCTGATGGACTGCAACGTTTTGCATATTGGGCAAATACCAATAAAAGTAAAAACATCAATCCAGATCCTAATGATAGAGAATTTACGGAGGTTTGGCCAAGAGGAAGAACCAATCATTATTGGTTTGATATGAATCGTGATTGGTTGCCAGTTCAGTTGCCAGAATCGAGAGCAAGAATTGCAACTTTCCATAAATGGTTGCCAAACATCTTAACGGATCATCATGAAATGGGAACAAACTCTACGTTCTTTTTTCAACCTGGAATTCCGAGTAGAACAAATCCTTTGACTCCTCAAATGAATCAAGATTTAACCAAAGAAATAGGAACCTATCATGCAAAAGCTTTGGATAAAATAGGATCACAATATTATTCAGAAGAAAGCTTTGACGACTTTTATTATGGAAAAGGTTCTACGTTTCCAGACATCAACGGAAGTATTGGTATTTTGTTTGAACAAGGAAGTTCTCGTGGACATGCGCAAGAATCAACTAATGGAATTTTAACTTTTCCGTTTACGATTAGAAATCAGTACACAGCAGCAATGTCTACTCTAGCAGCAGCTAAAAGTATGCGAGTGAAAATCTTAAAATATCAACAAGATTTTTATAAGAATGCAAGGAGTGAAGGTTCTAAATCGAAAGCAATTGTTTTTGGCGATAGTAAAGATGCCGCAAAAAGTTATCATTTGGCTGAAGTTTTAAAAAGACATCAAGTAACGATTCACGAAGTAAAATCTGATTTTTCAGCAAATGGAAAACAATTCAAAAAAGGATACAGTTATATCGTTCCAATGAATCAAAAAAATCAACGTCTGGTAAAAGCGATGTTTGATGTAAGAACTCAATTTCAAGATAGTTTGTTTTATGATGTGTCTGCTTGGACTTTTAATCATTCTTTTGGAGTTGATTATGCTGAAAATGTTTCTTTAAATAGAGCAGGATCAGAAATAAAAAGCTTGAAATTAAAAACTGGAGATGTTAGTGTAAAAAGTGATGTAGGGTATTTAATGCCTTGGAATGAATATTATACACCAAAAGCATTGAATGCAATCTTACAAAAAGGATTGAGAGCAAAAGTATCGATGAAGAACTTCAAAAATGGAGGAGTTTCTTATGATTATGGAACGATTTACATTCCGGTTCAAAATCAAAAATTGAATACTTCAGAATTGTACACCTTTTTAACTAAAGTAGCTGAGGAAAGTCATTTAAAAATGAACGGAGTCTCTACTGGTTTAAATGATGGAATAGATTTAGGAAGTAATAATTTTAGAAATGTTAAGCTGCCAAAAGTTGCCATGTTAGTTGGTAATGGTGTAAATGTAAGCGACCCAGGTGAAATCTGGCATTTATTTGATCAACGATACGACATGCATGTAACTAAGTTAGACATGACGTATTTTAATCGTGTAGATATTAGTAGATACACCGTTTTAATTGCACCTAATAGTAGAGGTTTGGATAAAAGAGCTATTGAAAAATTAAAAACGTGGGTTCGTAATGGCGGTGTTTTAATTGGGTATAGAAGTGCTGCGAGCTGGTTGAATAGCAATAAATTTATCTCTTTAGAATTTGAAAAAGCAAAGATAGATTCTATAACGAATGTTTCTTTTGAAGATCGATCTTTACAATCTGGAGCTCAAGTTATTGGAGGAGCTATTTTTGAAGCGAACATTGATCGTTCTCACCCAATTAACTTTGGATATAAGAATGATAAAATTGCCTTGTTTAGAAATACAACCCTTTTTATTAAAGCAGATAAGAAGAGCTATAACAATCCAATTCAATATACAAACAACCCATTATTGAGTGGATATATATCAAAGGAGAATGCAAAAGTGATTAAAAATACGGTTCCTTTTAAAGTTCAAAAATTGGGAAGCGGAAGGGTAATCGTTTTTACTGATAACACCAACTTTAGAGCATTTTGGTACGGAACTAATAAGTTATTAATGAATGCTGTTTTCTTTGGAAACCAGATGTAATTTGTACTAAAAGAGTTTTAAAGAGAGTCCCGCTAACATTAATATTTTAGCGGGATTTTTGTGTAACAAAAGTTTTGTTTTCTCGTCTTTTAAGTAACCAACCAATTTTAGCTATGAGTTTTTTACGCGTTTTATTAGCCATTGTATTCCCGCCATTGTCAGTTATTGACAAAGGTTGTGGTTCTTTCTTTATTATTTTATTATTAACACTTTGTGGATGGATTCCAGGGGTAATAGGAGCTTTGGTTATCTTAAATAATCCGAAGAATTAATTGTCATTCCGACAGAACGAAGTAGGATTGATGAGGAACCTTTCAGATTTCTCAATCGATTCAAAAGAATCATATTTCGAAATGACAAGTCACTAAATCTACTTACAAAACAAGGTCATTTCGAGAACACTTCGACAAACTTAGTATAACACCTCAATGACCTATAAAAAAACTTAGAAGGTGACTGAGGCTCTCGAAGTCACACTAATTCATAATTAATTTACTTGCTCGCCATTTTTAATTGGTTTTGAAGCTTGTAATAAAACAACCTTACCTTCTTCGTTATAAACACCTAGAACTAAACATTCACTAGAAAAGTTCGCTATTTGCCGAGGTTTAAAATTTACAATCGCACTTACTTGTTTATTTAATAAGGCTTCTTTCGTATATAAATCTGTGATTTGTGCGCTAGACTTTTTGATTCCTAAATCTCCAAAATCGATGTGTAATTGATAGGCAGGTTTTTTAGCTTTTGGAAAATCATTTACTTCTATGATAGTTCCTATTCTAATATCAACTTTTAAAAAGTCTTCAAATGAAATTTCTTCTGACATTATTTTTTGGTGCTTAATTTCTTCACTACCCATAAAGGTCCAATTAATAAAAATTGTAAATCTTTGATAAAGGATGGTTTTTTACCTTCTACCTTATGACCATAAAACTGACCAATCCAAGCGACTACAAAAATAATGATGGAAGCATAAAATAAATTGACATTATTCCCTAACCAAAAGTTTCCAATAATAGCTAATAAAATAAAGAAAAGCATTTGGACAAAATACCAAAAACCTAATCTTAGATAGAAGATTAGAATAAAAATGGATACGACTGCTGCCCAATTTTCTAACAATGGATTGTACAATCCAAATGTATTTTTTAAAAATGATGTTGGAATACACATTAGTAAGCCTATGACACTAAAAAATATAGGCGGAACACATAAATAATGAATTATTTGATTGGTATGATTTTGATGACTTATAGCATATTCATCAAACCATTCTTGTGCTTTTTTCATGTATGAAATAATTAGAATCTAAAGATAAATAAAATTAGATTGTTAGTTCTAGTGAAAATTTGAAATAAAGTTATTTCCACCTCTAGAAAAAACTTCGAGGCACTAAGCGTGACAGCTTAGCTATCATTTCCATCCTTTACAAATCAGTAAATTTTCAATATGTGCAAAATGGTGATTGCAGTGCCAGGCATAAATTCCAATATTTTTGCTTAAAACAACGGTTTCATTTGTTTCTGGATGTACAAAAGATTTTTGAAGATCTTTATCTGATAGCCCTTTTAATAAATATACCAGTTTTGCATGTACGGCTTTCAAATGCAAAAGAGACATTTCTATTGGTGCAGTTTTGGTATCAAATAATTCGGCCCAATCTGATTCATTATAAGCTTTTATCACGGGGTTTTCTTCAGTTAAAGCCCATTTAAAACGAGTATAACTGTGATGGTGACTGTCTGCACAATGATGTACTACTTGTCTAAGGGTCCAACCATCCTCTCTATAAGGAGTATTTAATTGTAAGTCTGATAAATCCTTTACCAAATTTTCTAAACGAGTAGGGAAGTGTTCAAGAGTTTGAATCCAATTTTGTAGTATTTCTTCCGTAATAATTGACGGACTAGAAAATTTTCCTATTGGATACCTTTTGTCTAGCATTATTCTTTTTTAAGTTTTTTTAGATTTCTTATTGCTCCTCTATTTTCAGGGTTTATAGCTAAAGATTTTTGATAAAACTCAATGGCTTTTAAAGTGTCTTTTTCAGCTCTATAAGCATCACCCATACTGTCATAAACATTAGACTTATGCGGATATAAAGCGATATTTATTTTAAACATTTCTTTAGCTTCTTCAAATTTCTCTTCCCTTAAAAATTGATAACCTGCTTGATTTAAACTCCATTCCCTAATAGTTGGATCTAGAGAATCTTTTTTTTGCACAGTTAAATATGCCTCTAAAGCTTTGTTGTACTCTTTATTTTTGAAATATTCTACAGGCGTTTTTTCTCCTTTAGTTAATTTTGAAAAATAGAATTTATTCCCTTCATGCTCTCTTTTTTCTGCTAATTCTATATGTACTAAAGGTTGAGAAATAAAAATTAATTTCTCATTCATCTCTTTTAAATAGAATGAACTATCGTTAGCTTTTATAGGAGTCATATCTTGACCTCGCCATTTTACTTTTAAAACAGCTTCTTCAAAATAAACCTCTAAAGTTTCATTAGAATTAAATAAGTATCGTCCTTCAACGTTGTTTATAAATTGGTCTGTATTCTTCGAATTTCCACAAGAAATGAGGATAAACATACTTAAAAGATAGAAAATGCGTTTCATTAGGTAAGGTTTAGTTTTTAAAAGTAAACTTTTGTTTGTGAAAAAAAAAGTCGTCCATATAAATGAGACGACTTTTTAGTTCTTTTTGTTACAATTTCTTTAAATATTAAACTTTTATAGATTTTTAAGGTCTAAAATGAAAAATAATAACTCTATGAGATTTAAAATAATATTTTTTTTCATTACTATTAGCTTACTTTTTTTAAGCTGTAGCTCATCTACAGAAACAGGAGAAATTATTGTTGATCCTGACCCTGTTATTTTAAGTAATCCTAATATTCTATTAATTATTGCGGATGATATGGGTAAAGATGCAACCCCAAATTATCCTGAAGGGATCATAAAGCCAACAATGCCTACTTTACAAAGTTTAATTTCTACTGGAATTACTTTTGATAATTTATGGTCTTATTCAGTTTGTACACCTACAAGAGCTTCTATAATTACAGGGAAATACGGAGTTAAATCAGGAGTATTAGAAGTAGGTGATCAAATTTCAACTGCCGAAACTTCTATTCAAGAATATATTGATGCTAATACAGGAAATGAATACGCAACAGCAATCGTAGGAAAATGGCATTTATCAAATAACATCTCTGATCCACAAACAATGGGTATTGATTATTATGCAGGTTTATTAAATGGTGGGGTTCAATCCTATACAAATTGGAATTTAGTCGAAAACGGACAATCAAATGTATCTACAGATTACACAACAACTAAATTTACAGATTTAGCAATTGATTGGGTCGACAATCAAACTAAACCTTGGTTTCTTTGGTTGGCATATAATGCACCTCATACACCATTTCATTTGGCTCCAACAAATTTACATACTCAAGGTAATTTACCCACAGATCAAGCCTCAATCGATGCAAATCCAACACCCTACTTTTTATCTGCTGTAGAAGCTATGGATTCTGAAATTGGAAGATTGTTAAATAGTTTAACTCCCGCAGAAATAGAAAATACGATTATAATTTTCATTGGTGATAATGGAACTCCGGGGCAGGTTGTGCAAAGTCCATATAACAGATTAAGAGCTAAAGGATCAATATATCAAGGAGGTGTAAATGTGCCTATGGTTATCTCTGGTTTTGGTGTGAATAGAATAGGAGAGCGGGAATCGGCCTTAATACATACTGCCGATTTGTTTGCTACAATTGCTAAGATTTCAGGAATTTCAATTCAAGAAATTAATAATAGCATTAGCTTCTATGATTTATTATCGAACTCAAATGCGAATCAAAGAGAGTTTGTATACACAGAAAAATCTGATAATGGTATAAGTTACACGATTCGAAATTCGACCTATAAATTGATAAAAAATTCTGATGGAAGTGAAGAGTTATATAACATTATAACTGATGCCTATGAAACAAATAATTTGATTGGGACTATTTTGAGTAACGATGCTTCGGCTAATAAATTAGCTTTAGAAATAGAAGCAGACATTATAAGAATGTAGTATATTAAATGCAAAAAGCTCTCAGAAATTCTGAGAGCTTTTATTTTTATTAATTTAGATACTTAATTAAGCATTCATCAATTCAACGTCAAAGATTAAGGTAGCATTTGGAGGAATTACTCCACCAGCTCCTCTTTCTCCATACCCAAGATTAGAAGGAATTACAAAACGAGCTTTGTCACCCACTTTTAATAATAAAATACCTTCATCCCATCCAGCAATTACTTGTCCTACTCCCACAGGAAAATCAATTGGTTCTTTACGTTTGTAGGAAGAATCAAAGACAGTTCCGTCTAATAATTGACCTTTATAGTGTACAGAAACATTGGCTCCTTTTGTAGCTTGTTTTCCATTTCCTTCTTGTAAGATTTTGTAACGCAATCCACTTGGAGTTTCTTCATATCCTGCAGCAACAGAGTCTAAAAGTGCAGCTTGCTTTTTCTTTTCTTCTTCTTCACGTTTTGCTCTAGAGCCTTCAAAAGTTCTAAATGCTTCAACTGCATTAAATGCTTCAGCTTCAGATCCTACACGAATAATTTCTATCGACATTTCATCACCTTGAGCAACAGTATCAACAACATCCTGCCCTTCAACAACATTTCCAAAGACAGTATGTTTTCCGTCTAACCAAGAAGTTTCTATATGTGTAATAAAAAATTGAGATCCATTTGATCCAGGACCTGCATTTGCCATCGATAATTTCCCTGGAGCATCATGTTTTAGATCTGGATGAAACTCATCATCAAATTGATATCCTGGGCTACCAGTACCAGTTCCTAGTGGACATCCACCTTGGATCATAAAATCAGGAATGACTCTATGAAACTTTAAACCATTGTAATATGGAGTTCCTTGAGGTTTTACTTCATTTTCTAAATTTCCTTCCGCTAAAGCAACAAAGTTACCTACCGTACCAGGAGTTTTTTCATATTCTAAATTCACTAAAATGTCTCCTTTTGGAGTGGTGAACTTTGCATAGATTCCGTTATTCATTGTTATTAATTTTCTATTTATTATTTTTTTGAATTTAAAATTGACAACCCATAGGTTAGACCAATATTTATGTTTGTTGAGTTTACATTTCCATAAGGAGAAATCATTTGTCCTCCAGAAAAATTGAAAGAAAAATCATTATTGATATGATAGTTGAAACCTACAATAGGTCTTACTAACACACCTTCCCCGGTATCGATTCTTCCTCCACCAGCAACTCCAAATCCCATTTCAGAAAACACTGATATTTTTTCTTTAAAAAAACGATTTGTTCTAATACCTAAACCAAAAATACCATGTGCATATCCTCCAGATCTTCCTTCATAAGCAAAAGAAGCTTCACCAGAAGCGTAGAACCTTTTTGAAATATCGTAAATTATTTTTATGGCTATTAAATTTAAATCACTGTCTGGAATCCCAAATTTAGCAACATCATAATAGGTTTGATTGTAAACTCCAATTTGTATCCCCTGTGTTTTTACAGTCTCCATTTTTTCATCCGTAAATGGATTTTTAGAACCCCCAGTTAATCCATAGTATTTTAAACTGATACCAGCAGTGTAGGCTTCAAAAGTTCCACCAACAGCTCTATGATAACCACCATGTGCACTCAGTCCAAATTTTTCAGTAACTCTAACATCTAAACCTGCACTAGGATATATGGTTAAACCATTTTCAGGAAAAATTCTTCCTCCAGCTGCTCCAACTCCAAATTTGGCAAATAGGTTAATTCGATTAGTTTCAACAAAGTTTTTACCAATTCCAAAAAACAAATCCATAAATCCAGCCACTAATCCACTATACATAGCATCTGTATGAACATATACAAATGTATTAGTGTTTAAGTATCGTTGATATTCATAACCTATAATGGCTAAAGTATTGGTAATAGGAGCAAAGTTTTGTGGAGAATCTTTTCTTGAATCACCAACAGGGAAAAAGAAATCGAAAGTAACTTGCTGAACACTTTTAACAGCTGGTTTATCAGTGAATGATTTTCCATTAATATTTTCTAGGGCAAATTTTTCGCTAGCTTTTTGATAACTACCAAATCTAAGAATACTAGGAATCTCGACAAAGAAAGATACATTTTCATTTTTGATAATGCCTGTAAAGAAATTTACTTGTCCATATTGAACTCCAAATGAAAAATCTTTCATTTTATATTGAAGGCCAACGTTAGGATAAATAATTCCTCCGCCGTTTACTAGCGTTCTAAATCCACCACCGCCACCAAAGTGAATATTTGCGTCAAAATATAGATTATTATAAATCTTTTTATTTACCCCAAGGTTTACACCTAATGTAAATAAACCTCCTTGATCACCCGTAATGGCAGCATGGAATCCAGCTCCAGTATACAGCCAGTCATTTAATGGGATGTTATAATTTAAACCCATTAAACTCATCTTTGGTTCTAAATTATAAGAAACCTGATCCGTTGGCATTCCAACCATGATATAATTAAGTCGGATTGAATTTTTTAGTTGTTTTACTTTTAGAAAAGATTGAGTACTATCAGCCTGACCAAAAATTTGGCAAGTTGATAATATCACTATCAGAAGTAAAACTCTTTTCATGTATTATTTTTCGAATTCACTTGTAAAATGCAATTTTACAGTAGGATATTTGCTTTGTGTCATTTGAATTGTAAAAGCAGAATCGGCTAAAAAGACTAGTCTCCCTTGTTTGTCTTTTGCTAAATAGCGTTGTTTTACTCTTTTAAACTCTTTAAATTCATCGTTCTTCACATCTTCTGCCTGAACCCAACATGCTTTGTGTACATGAATATTTTCATAGGTACATTTCGCGCCGTATTCGTGTTCTAAACGATATTGAATTACTTCATACTGAAGTGCACCAACAGTTCCGATAATTTTACGACCATTCATATCTAGTGTAAACAATTGAGCGACACCTTCGTCCATTAATTGATCTAATCCTTTAAAAAGCTGCTTAGCTTTCATAGGGTCTGCATTATTTACATATCGGAAATGCTCTGGAGAGAAACTTGGAATTCCTTTAAAATTTAAAATTTCACCTTCAGTTAAGGTATCACCAATTTTAAAATTTCCAGTATCATGTAAACCAACAATATCACCTGGAAATGATTCGTCTACAATTTCTTTTTTCTCAGCAAAGAAAGCATTTGGGCTAGAAAATTTTACTTTTTTACCGTTTCTAACGTGTAAATAAGGGGCATTTCTTTTAAAAGTTCCTGAGACTATTTTTATAAATGCTAATCTGTCTCTGTGTTTAGGATCCATATTCGCATGAATCTTAAAAACAAAACCAGTCAACTTTTCTTCTTTAGAATCGACTAATCTTTCTTCTGCTTTCTTTGGTTGTGGTTGTGGTGCTATTTCAATAAATGCATCCAACAATTCTTTAACTCCAAAATTATTTAAAGCAGAACCAAAAAACACAGGTTGAAGTGCACCTTCTAGATATTCTTCTCTATCAAATTTCGGATATACTTCATCGATTAACTCTAATTCTTCGCGTAGAGTGTTTGCAGCTTTTTCGCCAACTACTTCATCTAATTTAGGATTGTTAAGATCATCAAACTCAATACCAGCAGAGATACTTTGTTTGTTGTCACCAGAGAAGATATTAAGTTTTCTTTCGTAGATATTATAGATTCCTTTAAAATCGTATCCCATCCCGATAGGAAAACTCATAGGAGTAACACTTAGTCCTAATTTTTGTTCTACTTCATCTAATAAATCAAAAGCATCTTTTCCTTCTCTATCTAGTTTGTTAATGAATACTAACATAGGAATGTTACGCATTCTGCAAACTTCTACCAGCTTTTCTGTTTGTTCTTCAACTCCTTTTGCAACATCAATAACTACAATAACACTATCTACAGCTGTTAAGGTTCTAAAAGTATCTTCCGCAAAATCTTTGTGACCTGGTGTATCTAGAATGTTTATTTTTTTGTCTTTGTAAATAAAAGCAAGTACAGAAGTAGCTACAGAAATTCCACGCTGACGCTCAATCTCCATAAAATCGGAAGTCGCTCCTTTTTTAATCTTATTGTTTTTTACAGCACCAGCCTCTTGAATTGCACCTCCAAATAATAATAACTTCTCAGTTAAAGTTGTTTTACCAGCATCGGGGTGAGAGATAATTCCGAAAGTTCTTCTGCGTTCTATTTCTTTTAAAAAGCTCATCTACAAAAATTGATGTGCAAAGGTAAGTTTAATCTTTAAAAATCACGAATTACGAATTACTAATGTTGAGTTTTGATTGATAAAATTGATAAGATTTAAAGTTTCAAAGCTACAAAGTCACAAAGTCACAAAGTCACAAAGTCGCAAAGTCACAAAGTCGCAAAGTCGCAAAGTCACAGAGTCACAAAGTCGCAAAGTCACAAAGTCACAGAGTTACAAAATTTTATATTTTAAACTAACAACCAACAACTAACGAATCACACTTGCTTTGATAAAAACTTCTTTTAATGGCCATTCTTTTTTATCGGTTTCTAGTTTGGCTATTTTTTCCATCGTATCAAAACCTTCCGTAATTTCTCCAAAAATAGTGTGTTCACCATCTAAATGATGACTTCCTCTTTTATCTTGAATCATGTAAAATTCGAAAGGAGAAGAGATTTTATTTGGATTGTTTTCCCATTGTCTTGCAGCAGCTAAGGCTCCGTATTTGTGAGTTCTGTTTGGTTTCATTTCGGCAGGAATTCTGTAATTGTATTTCATTCTTAATTTTCTTGTGATTGGAAAATCAGAATTTCCACCTTGCACTATAAAATTGGGAACAATTCTATGGAAAGCTGTAGTGTTGAAATAACCAGTTTTAGTTAAGAATACAAAGCTTGCTCTGTGTAAAGGAGTTTCTGGATAAAGTTTTATTTTAAGATTCCCCAATCGTGTTTCAATGAGTACAATGGTTTCAGGATTGAGTTTTCCATAAGCTTCTAAAAATGAAACAGCATTATCTTTATTAATAGTGTCTAATTCTTTTTCTTGCAGTTTTTGTGGCTTCTTTTTAGTTGCTTTTTCTGTTTTTTTAATAACAGAATTTACTGGAGATTTTTCTTTTTTTTTACAATTAGAAAAGAGTAATATACAGTTGATAGAAATAAAAAGAATGTACTTGTGTTTTTGCAACATCCAACAAATATAGAGAATCGGTCAATTTTTTAAAGAATTCATTGGCGAAAGATTAACAAAAATGATCTTAAAACCAATCAGTTCATTTTTGTATTTTTGTGCTAAGAATAATTTTAGATGGAAGAGAAAGTAATTTTGGTAGATGAACAAGACAATCAGCTAGGTTTGATGCCAAAAATGGAAGCTCATGAAAAGGCTGTTTTGCACAGAGCTTTTTCTGTTTTTATTTTTAATGAAAATAGAGAGCTGATGTTGCAACAAAGAGCAGCTCATAAATATCATTCTCCTTTGCTTTGGACCAATACTTGTTGTTCTCATCAACGTGATGGAGAATCTAACATTGAAGCAGGTAAGAGAAGATTGGATGAAGAAATGGGATTTTCTACTGACTTAAAAGAAGTGTTTTCTTTTGTATACAAAGCTCCTTTTGATAATGGCTTGACAGAACATGAATTAGATCATGTGATGGTTGGTGATTATAATGGTGAGCCAAAGATCAATCCTGAAGAAGTCGAATCTTATAAATGGATGACTTTGGATGCGGTGAAAAATGACATTGAAACTAATCCTGATAACTACACAGCCTGGTTTAAAATTATTTTTAAAGAATCATACTCAAAACTAACAGATGCCTAGAATTACTGGATATAGAAAAGCGCATTTTAATGCAGCCCATAGATTGTATAGACCCGATTGGTCTGATGAAAAAAATTCTGAAGTTTTTGGAAAATGTAGCAATCCACATTTCCATGGTCACAATTATGAAATTATAGTTGCCGTTACTGGAGAAATTGATCCAGACACAGGGTATGTTTTTGATTTAGGAATTCTTAAAAATCTTATTAGATCTGAAATTGAAGATGCTTTCGATCATAAAAATTTGAATGTACAGGTAGAAGAATTTAAAACGTTAAATCCTACTGCTGAAAATATTTGTGTGGTTTCTTATCAGAAGTTAAGAAAGCATTTGCCAAAATCGTTAGACTTGGAAATTACCTTATACGAAACGCCAAGAAATTTTGTACGTTATTCTGGAGAGTAATTCTGATGAATTTAACCATCGCTGTTATTAGTTATCCTTATTACTTCATTAATAATAGTCTTTGCTTTTTTATATCTTACTATTCTTTGTCTTATATATACTAAGCAATCATCAATAGCATTTTCAAAAGTTATATCAGATAAGAATTTCATGTGATCATATTCCAAAGTAGTTCTTCCTTCTGAAATTTCTTTTCCACGTGCATCAAGATTTCTTAAAGAACCGTTTTTTTTAAAATAATTTAATAAATAGTTAAATCCAATAGTGGTATCAGCATCCTTATCTTCTATATCGGTTACAGCTAAAGAGTATTGATAGAGTTTTGTTTTTAATTTTTGATTTGTCAAGCTACTAAGTTTTCCTGAGTTTTCTAAATTCCTTAAAGTGTACTCACTTCTTTTCCAATAAGGATTGGATATTGTTTGATATAACACACTGTCTAATTGAATAGGAGTAAGATTTACTTTAGGTTTTTTACTAGTATTTTTAATTACAAAGCTTAATGCATCTGCAGTTTTATTTAATTCAGCTAGTGTAGAGTCTAATGTAGTTTTGTTTTCTGAAAACTCATCGTTAAGAGTTTTTAATGTTTTAGTCTCATTATACAGCTCTTTTCTGTTTTCATTCCAGTTGTTAATCTGTAATGCGATTAAGATTCCAATAACTACCAAAATAATCTCACCAATAGCATATTTAAAATACTTGGATGTTTTGTTTTGCATAAGTAAGTTTTGACGGATTTTTCTGAGGAATTTTATCATTTAATAATAAAATTATCCTCCAGTTACTCCATCACCGTCAATATCTTTTTGCAAATAGTTTTCTAAAGCTTGTAGTGTTTTGCGTAAAACTTCTTGAGTAGATTTTAATTCTTTTTCAAGTTCATCAACTCTGTCTTCTAAGTTTTCTGCTTGTTTTTTTTGATCCTCTATTTTACTCTCTTGCATTAAATCCCAAAATATTCCCATGTTAATTGATTTTTATTTTTTAGTATCCTTTTGTTGTTTTTTGTAACCTGTTACTAATCGTATTCCTAATCGTGCAAATAAAATTATTGCAATGACCATTACTACATCAATTCCGTCCATTATTTAGTTCTTTTTGTTTTATTAGAATAAGATACTTTCTAATATTCTTTTTATGTATTTATATGTTTAATTAATTAATAATTAGTCTCTAAATAGTAAGAAAAGTTACAAAATCAAATTTGATTTATGATAGACTAGCATAGTTTTTTAACATAGTTTTTTAATACTTGTACATTTGTTCTTTTAAAAAGAGCCATTCATCTATAGATATTGCGTGTTTAGCTTTATAAAAATGAATTAAGTGATTAAATATTATTAAATAATATTTTAACGGCTATTTTTGCTGTAATTATTAGAATATATATGAAATTGAATCAGTTTATAAAATTTGAGCCCATCCTTAAAGATAAAATTTGGGGAGGAGAAAAACTAGCTACTTTATTAGATAAAAAATCAACTAGAAAAGATATTGGTGAAAGCTGGGAAATTTCTGATGTTGAAAATGATACATCTATAGTTTCTAATGGAGACTTAAAAGGAACAGATTTAAAGCAACTAATTAATGAGTTTACTTCTGATTTGGTTGGTGAGACTATTTACAATCAATTCGGTGATAAATTCCCTTTGCTTATAAAGTTTATCGATGCGAAAGAAGCTTTAAGTATTCAATTACACCCTCACGATCATCTTGCAAAACAGCGCCATAATTCTTTTGGTAAAACAGAAATGTGGTATGTAATGCAAGCGGATGAAAAAGCCAATTTAATTGTTGGTTTCCAAAAAGATGTTTCACAAGAAGAATATATTCAACATTTAGAAAATAAATCGCTTACTGATATTTTGAACATAGATGAAGTTGCTGCTGGTGATGTGTATTTTATACCAACAGGAAGAGTTCATGCTATTGGAGCTGGAGTTTTATTAGCTGAAATTCAACAAACTTCAGACATTACTTACAGAGTTTATGACTGGGACAGACAAGACTCTCAAGGAAATTTTAGAGATTTGCATACAGAAGAAGCGCTAGAGGCTATTGATTACTCATCAAAACCATCTTATAAGACTGAGTATGCCAAAACACAAAACAAATCTTCTGAAATTGTTTCTTGTCCTTATTTTACAACAAATGTATTGCCTATTAAAGGTGATATTTCTGTTAATCATTCTAATAAAGATTCTTTTGTGATATATATGTGTGTGAAAGGAAGTGTTCGTTTTACCTACGAAAATCAAAAAGAAAACTTAAAAATGGGAGAAACATTATTAGTTCCTGCTAATTTAAAAGAATTTACTATTTCGTCTTCTGTTACCTCTGAATTATTGGAAGTTTATATCCTATAAAATAAAACAGGTTTGGGAGACCAAACCTGTTTACAAACAAACCAAAATCAACTTAATGGAAATTAAGAAGATGCTTTTAATGTAATGCCTAAAGGGATTTACATTTATTTTAAACAAAAAGGCGCTTTTTTATGAAAAGTACCTTTGTAATTTTTATAAATCGTATCGATTCTTATATATGATGCTTTTTTTTATATAGATATATTGATGACGCATGTTTTTTTTGTAAACTATAGCTGTAATAACCTGTTTAGCAAATCGATATAAATTGTTTAGTTCTTTCATGCTACTCAAAAGTAGCTATTAATTTTAACGAAAAAGAATCAACTCCTTAATGAAAGCGTTAAAGTTTTATTGAATTCAATATTTTTGATATCAGAAACTATGAATATCTAAATATGGTATATTTGAGCTTTTGGTAACAGGATTATTTAATTAAAAAAGCAAAAAACATGTATCAAAATTCTAAAGTAATTGCATTTGATGCCGATGATACTCTATGGGTCAATGAAACCTATTTCAGAGAAGCAGAAAAAAAGTTTGCAAGACTTTTATCACCTTATGAAACTGAAAATAAAATTGATCAAGAATTATTTCAATTAGAAATAAAAAACCTAGGCATCTATGGCTATGGAATTAAGGGTTTTATGCTTTCTATGGTAGAATGTGCTTTGCAACTCTCTAATTATACTATTTCTCAAAAAACAATTGAGGATATTTTAAATATCGGAAAAGAAATGTTGGAGAAACCAATAGAATTGTTGGATGGGGTGGAAGAGGTGTTGCAGCAATTACAAGGAAAATATAAATTGATTGTAGCCACTAAAGGAGATTTATTAGATCAAGAGCGAAAACTTGAAAAATCAGGTTTGTTAGCATATTTTCATCATATAGAGGTAATGAGTGAAAAGAAGGCTCCAGATTACCAAAAACTAATTAAGCATTTAGATATTGAATCGAATGAATTACTTATGATCGGAAACTCTTTAAAATCAGATGTTTTGCCATTAATTCAAATTGGATCATCAGCTATACACGTTCCATTTCACACAACTTGGGCACATGAAGAAGTTTCTATAAAAGAATCTGAAGATTCTAACTATAAAACGGTTCAAAATTTGGTAGATATTCTAGAGTTTTTATAGATGAGAAGCTAAGGATAATACTGTTGAATAGTTTTTTTGCTAAGTTTCAAATAGAATTGAATAAAATAGGCTAAATTTGTACCCTAAATTATAAGAATTATGGCAAGTATTAAAAACTTGAAAAAAGATATCAATTACGTTTTAGGAGATATTATAGACGAATGTCTAGTTACTTTAACTGGAGATACTAAAAAATCTGAAGCGATTGTAGATGAAGCGATTGTTGTATTTGATGAGTTAATTGCAAAAGTAAATGCAAAAGACGTAGAGAATAAGAAAGCACACTTTAAAGCTATCGAAGCTGAATTAGAAACTCGTGCAGGTAAACTACTAGACAAAGTAAATAAGTTATAATATTAACTTTTTTTTATTAGTATCATAAACCATTTTAACTTTTTAAGATGGTTTTTTTTATTATCTTTATTCTTGTATACGAAAACGTTTTCGTGAACGTTTATATAGTAACAATAAATTAGGTTTATATGGCAAGAGCAATGTTTGAATATACTAAGACTGTTTTAAAGAAAGTAAGTTTTAGTTCTGATTTATTCTGTAAAGAATTAGAGAAAGCATTACAAAGACTATTACCACACGAGATAAATGAATTAAGCATTTGGTTAAGGCAATATACTAGTAACAAGCCAGAATTGTATTCTTGTATGAGTCTTATAAAATAAAAAAGGGAAGCTAATAGCTTCCCTTTTTTATTGAGTTATTTTTTCTCTTTTTTTCTCTTCTTTCTAAGGTTTTCAAACAATCTCTTTTTGAATCCTCTTTCAGCAATTTGAAGTTTTAAAATTTTCTTGTAGGGCAATATCTTTTTGAGCTTAGAAAAATACTCTTCATTTTCTTTGTGTGTTTTATCTCTTAATTCTGAAACAAATACAACAATTTTTTTTGCTTCAGTTTCGCTCATACTTTCTAGGTTAGAAGTATCCGCGATGTCTCTTTTGATAGTACTTCTTTCTTCAGCTCTAAATTTTCGCATCAGTTCTTCGTGTGCATTGTAAATTGGCCAAAATTTTTGAGCTTCTTTTTCAGTTAAACTTAATTGATCTGTGATATAAGCTATCTTGTAAGCTTTTACACGATCATTATTCATTTCTTTTCTTTTTTGAGCATAGGTGTTAGAAAAAACGAAAAGGGTAAGTAACGGTAAAATGTATTTTAATCTATTCATAATTAATTGATTTCTTCTAAGTTAATGTCTGTATCTTGTAATAAAAGATAGCTGTCATTTGCGTTAATATAAGTTTCTAAATTATTTTCATTGATAATATTATCTAATAAATTAGCATCATCAATTTCTTGGTCATCTAGTTCAGATGCTAAATCATCACTTGAAATTGAATTGATATTGTTATCAAACCAAACAGCAATTTCATCTGTTGAAAGCTCAGTGTCTTTTGAAAACATAAAATTGATCCCAACAAACAAAAAGATTGTGATGGCTGCAGCAACAGGTATAAGTCTAATTATTTTACTTCTTAAAGTAATAAGTTTCCCTTTTTTAGGAAGTTCTACTTTAGAAATGATATTGTTTTCTAAATTCTCGAAATAATTTGATGGAATTTCAAATCCACTATTAGAAGGAATTTTTTCTTCAATTAATTTTAATGAAAAATTATCTTCGATAGCATCAAAATATCCTTCTGGACTAGTGAAGCCAGGTTTTTTTGGAAATTTTGAATTCAAATTTTCTTTATTATGTTTCAAGTGTTCTTTCATTGGTATTATGACTCAACTTTTTTGATAAAGTTTAATCCTTTCTTGTTTTTATATAATTTTCGATTTTTTTAACTGCATGAAAATAAGAAGCTTTCAATCCGCCAACCGAGGTTTCTAAAATATCAGAAATTTCATCATATTTCATATTGTCAAAATATTTCATATTAAAAACTAGTTGTTGTTTTTCTGGTAAAGTAGCTACGGCTTCTTGTAATATTAACTGTATTTCGTCACCGGTAAACCATTCATCAGATTGTAAACTTGTGACCAATCCTTGTCTAATTTCAGAAATGTCTGTGTTTCTTTCTTTGGCTCTTTTGTTGATAAAGGTGATGGATTCGTTGGTGGCTATTCTATACATCCAAGAAAATAATTGACTTTCTTGTTTGAAATTATTGATTCCTTTAAAAACTTTTATAAATGTGTTCTGAAGTACATCATCTGCATCATCGTGAGAAATTACAATTTTACGTATATGCCAATACAAGCGTTCTTTGTATTCTGTAATTAATACACGGAATGCTTGTTCTTTTGTTTGAACATTTTGTAATTGTTCAACTAAAATAACTTCATCTACCAACTAGCTAGTTTTTCAATTAGACCTAGTAAAGATAGAAAGGTTTAACAAAATAATTGATTATCTTCTTTTTCTAGTACTAGAGTAGCCAAAGAGTCTGTTTTGTACAATAGTCTCAGAAACACCTTTTGGTAACATTTCTTGCCAGCCTTCTTCACCATTTGCAATCATTTTTAAAACAGTTCTAGAAAATATATGGAGACTTTCTTGATCAAAATCTTTGATGTCTATTAGTTTTCCGTTGTTTTTAAAGAATTTATACAATTCTTTCATTCTAGGATGCACTTTAAGGTTTTCACTCGTGATGAATTCCTCTGTTTTCTCATCCTTATATGGATACATGTATACTTTTAAATCTCTGTAGAATAATTTTCCAAATGCTTCTAAAATACCACCACTTAAGTGACGGTAATATTTCTCATCAAATATTTGAATAAGGTTGTAAACTCCCATAGCTAATCCCATTCTAGCTTTAGTGAATTCACTAAAGTATTCTACTAGTTTAAAGTATTCTTGGAAATTAGTAATCATTACATTTTGTCCAAGAGAACAAAGCAATTCAGCTCTATCTAAGAAATCTCGCTCGTTAATTTCACCTTCAGCTCTTAGGTTGCTTAAGGTAATTTCGAATATGACTTGAGAATTATCTGGATCTACTTTATTTTCATTAAAAAATAGCTCTTTGGACCTTTCAAACATATCCATGTTTACTTTAGTTACGGGTCTAAAACTACCGCGTAAAGCAAGAATATTCTTTTTATATAATACTTGAGCTGGAAGTAAGTTATTTCCATCTGGGCCGAACATTACAGCTGTAGTCATGTTGTTTTTTACCAGTTGTAAACTCATCAACCTATTGTCTACATACATAAATCGCGGACCAGAGAAATTAATCATATCAATTTCTAGCTGATCTTTATGAAGATTGTCATAAAAAGATTTTAATAACTCTTTTGGATTGTCATTTAAATAAAAAGCTCCATAAATTAAGTTAACTCCTAAAACCCCTAAGGTTTCTTGTTGAAGTCGTGCGTCTGTTTCTTTAAATCGTAAGTGTAAAACAACTTCATTAAAATCTTCTAAAGGGTCTAATTGAAATCTGATTCCTACCCAACCATGACCTTTAAATTTTTTCGAAAAGTCAATCGTGGCTACAGTGTTTGCGTAACTAAAAAATAATTTATCAGGATGTTTTCTCCTACTTAAACGATCTTCAATTAGATCAACTTCATGTCGTAGCATTCGCTTTAAACGATCTTCAGTAACATATCTTCTGTCTTCTTCAATTCCGTAAATGGCATCAGAAAAATCTTTATCATAAGCACTCATTGCTTTTGCAATAGTACCAGAAGCACCACCAGCTCTAAAGAAATTACGAGCAGTTTCTTGTCCGGCTCCAATCTCAGCAAAAGTACCGTAGATGTCTGTATTAAGATTAATGCGAAGTGCTTTACTTTTAGTAGCAGGAACACTACTGATTTTTTGATCTCCTTTTAAAGAAATAGCCATTTAACTAAGTTTTTACTTACAAACAAAGGTACTAAAATTGAACGCTACCAGTCAATTTTTATGTTATTTTTGTGATATATGAAAATTACTTTTTTAGGCACCGGAACTTCTCAAGGCATACCAATGATTGCAAATAATGATCCTGTTTGTTTATCAACGGATCCAAAAGATAAACGATTGCGTTCTTCTGTTATGATATCTTGGGATGATGTAAATTATATTATTGATTGTGGACCTGATTTTCGTCAACAAATGCTACGTGAAAATGTTCAAACTATCAACGGTGTTTTGTTTACACACGAACACGCAGATCATACAGCAGGTATGGATGATTTGAGGCCTTATACCTTTCAAATGGGAGAAGTGCCTATTTATGCACAAAAGCGAGTAATTGAAAATCTCAAAATTAGATTCGCTTATATTTTTGAAACTAAAAACAGGTATGCAGGAGCACCAAAATTAAGTGAAAACTTAGTTGGTTCTAGTTCTTTCGTGTTAAATGGAGTGGAAGTTACACCTATCAATGTTATGCATGGCAATCTTCCAATAGTGGCTTATCGATTCGGTAAAATCGCTTATATCACAGATTTAAAAACTATTGCTGAAGAGGAAAAACAAAAGCTACAAAACTTAGAAATTTTAGTTGTGAATGCATTGAGAATTGATGATCATCCGACGCATTTGAATTTAGAAGAAGCTTTGGCTTTTGTAGATGAAATTAAACCTAAAAAAGCCTATTTCACGCATATTAGCCATAAGTTAGGTTTTCATGAAATGGTTCAAAAATCGTTACCTGATAACGTATTTTTATCATACGACGGACTTCAATTAGAGGTGTAGTATTTTACACTTAAAATTCTTTTGTGAAGTTCTTGTCTTTATATTTTTTAATAGGAAGTTTATTTTTGGAGATAAGTTTTATAATTTCTATGTTTTTCTTAAGGAAAGACTCGTTAATTAATGGAGACTGGTAAAAATGGATGATACCGTTTTTTTGTTTGAGAGTTTTTAATTTAACTTCTAATTCTTTTAACGTTACATTTTTACTGTTTACAAATATTTTTCCATTTTTTAAAATAGCAAGTTGAATAAACTCTTTTGAGTTACTTTTTTTATGAGTATTTTTTTGGTTAGTTTGTCCAATAACATTTATTGATAAAAATAAAATAGTAAAAATTAAGAGAATTTGTTTCATGTCTATGTAGATTTTCAGAATGAATTAAATTTAAAAATAAGGAATTAATTTTAGCTATAATCGCTCCTCAATCCACTTTTTAAAACTGAAAAAGTTTTGTGGGGCAACTCCATGTCCGACCGGATATTCTGAATAAACATTCTTTAACTGCAATGAATCTAAGAAAGGTTTCGCTTTTCTTGCCCAATCCACTGGTATTACTTGATCTACAGAACCATGAGAAATATAAAAATCTGTTGCGATTTTTTCTTCAATAGTTTTAGGTAGTAATTCTTCATTTAAATAACCACTTAAAGCAATTACAAATTGAATTTTATTAGGGAAGTTAAAACTCAATGCAAAACTTAAGATGGCTCCTTGACTAAATCCAAGTAAGAAAGTATTGTTAGGATTTGTTTGATACTGAGATTTTAAATTATCGATAGTTTCTGCAATTTGATGCATAGATTCTCTCGCTTGGACTAGATCAGAAAACTTATTATTTTGATCATCTAAATTGATGGCATACCATGCATAACCACCATAACCCATTTCATAAGGTGCTCGTAAACTAACAATTAGTAAGTCATCTGCTAATTCTTCTGCAAAGGAAAATAAATCTAATTCGTTGCTTCCGTAACCATGTAATAAAACGAGTAAAGATGGGTTTTCGGTAGCTTTTTTTGGTTGTCTTACAACCTGGTGTAAAGTATTACTCATAGGTTAGTTGAGAACTAGTTTTTTATTAGCATAAATTCCATAAACTTTTCCTTGTAACTCTTTTCCGATAAAAACAGCATTTTTTGAAGTTGATAAAATATGCTCCTTAGCAAAAATATAATTTCCTGCAGGATTAAAAAGTGTCATATTTGCTAGTGTGTCTTTTTGAATAGAATGTGGCTCTTGATTAAAAACTATTCTAGGATTCACTGTTAAAGCTTTTATGGTAGTTTCAAGATCTATTACCGAATTTACAGCACCGAACAAACTTTCTAAACCAATCGTTCCGTCATTAGCTAAGCTAAACTCAAGTTTTTTATGTTCTATGTCAATAGGATTGTGATCAGAGGTTATCATATCAATAATTCCTTCTTGTAATCCCTTTATTAATGCTTTAGCATCTTGTTTTGATCGAAGAGGAGGAGTTACTTTAGCTTTGCTGTCAAATCCTTCTAACTCATTGTCAGTTAAAGTTAAATGATGTGCAGAAACACTACAAGTTACTTGTAATCCTTTCTTTTTAGCTTCTTTGATTAGCTGAACCGATTTAGCCGTAGATATTGTTGGAATATGTAGTTTTCCGCCGGTATATTCAAGTAAATACAAATCTCTAGCTATTTGAATATTTTCAGCCAAACTGGGTGATCCTTTTAAACCTAATCTAGTACTGTTAGGACCTTCATTTACAATTCCTTCTCCTGCAATCGAATTATTTTTAGGGAAACTAATAACCAAACCGTCAAAATTCTGAGCGTATAGCAAGGCAACTTTCATTAAGTTGTCATTATCAATTGCTTTGTTGTAATCTCCAAAAGCAATCGCTCCAGATTGTTGCATGTCATATAATTCTGCCATATCAACACCTTTGCTTCCTTGTGTTAAAGCACCTATAGGTAATAATTTTGTTGCAGAACCATTTGCTTTATTGATCAAAAATTCAACATCAGATTTTGAATCTATAATTGGATTTGTATTTGCATTTACAGCAACAGTAGTAAATCCACTTTTACCTGCTACTTCTAATCCTTTTTTAATAGTCTCACGTTCTTCATAGCCAGGCTCTCCAAAAGAAACGCTTGTATCAAACCAGCCGCTTGACACATGAAGATTGTCTAGTTTTATAACTTTGAAAGTATCATTTTCTTTAATAGAATCCTCTATTTCAGTAATCTTTCCATTAACAATTAAAATATCCTTGATTTGCTTGTGATGTGGGCTAGAGGCATCTATGATCGTAGCCGATTTTAAAAGCGTGGTCATGTTCTGAAGAATTTTAAAATTAAAATTTCCAGCAACAAAGATACAATTGCTATTGTCAAAAACAACTTCCATAGCCATTGAACTTCATTTTTTTCATTTATTTCTTTGAAAAGACTCTCAATTGAATCGTAAATGATGATGTTATTATTGGTTTTTGATAGAGTTTCAAGATCTTTATACTTAAGCAAACTTTCATAAGAGCTTACATTAAATGCTAGAGTTTCTATAGTGTCTTTTTGGAATATAACCTTGTAAAACCCTGCGGATTTAGGGTTTTCATTGGTAGTCAATGTAATTTTATTTGCAAATGATTGTTGCAATGGAATAAAAGACTCAAAACCATTAGTTATTGTTAAAACTTCATCTTTCTGAATACTATTCTGAATATCTATGTTATTTTCTTCTTGAAGTATATAATAGGGTTTTGATATTTCTAAACTTTGTCTAGCAATATTAAATAAAGTAGGAACAATCAGAGGAGATTTACTAAAGTTTGTAGATTGATTGTCTAATGAACTAGCAAACCAATATACTTTTGAAAACGGATTCTCTATTTCCTGAAAAAATGCAGATTGATTCTCAAATGAAATGATTTTATCACCTTTTAGGTTGTTTTGATAACTATAATATGCAGTAGGGTATTGAAAGTTTGTTACTTCTTTAGAAAATACACTTGTAAATAAAGGGTGTTTAAAATTGATTTGAGTAATTTTTAAAGAATCTTTCTTTCGGCTACTTATTTTACCACGACCAATTTTGTCGAAAAATGAATTATAGGAATCAATCGTAATTTTTTGGTTAGGTATAAGTAACAAATGTCCTCCATTTTTAATAAATTGAAGAATGCTATTCTGCAAAACATTCGGAATATTTTCTAGCTCATTTAAGATAATTAATTGCTGATTTGGAATTAAATTATAGTTGATGTTTTGTTGCGTTAAACTAACATAAGAAAAATCTTTTTCTGTAAAAATTTTAGCAAAAGAATTAGATGCTTTTCCAATGTTTAAAACATTGGTTTTTTTTGGTGAATTAACGGTGAAGTAAAAAGTGTTATCAAATATGAAAATATCGTTATAGGTTACTTTTATTTTTCCATTAAATTTTGTAGATTTCAATATTGAAAATTCGATATTTTTAACTTGGTTTTCATCAATAGAGAAGGAGCGTTTGTTGACTAGGTTTGAAGCATCGTATAATGCAATAGGGATGTTGTTTTTAGCTTCTCCTTGATTTCTTACTAGAACAGTAATCGAAATTTCTTCAGTTTTTGTTGAATTAACAAAAACACTATCTATAGAAATGTTGTTTTTTTCATCGCTTTTAATTTTAACTAATGAAAATGGGGTATTTACATTTGTAAACTCATTATTTTTATTTTTTTCAATATTCTGAAAATCAGAAATTAATATATTTTTATTTAAACTGTTTGTTTTCTGTTTTTTTTGACTCTCTATCGCGATTACTTTTTCTGATAAATTATTTTTTTTTGAACTAAAGTTGATGTTTTTTAACAGATCATCTAATTCTTTTTTAGAAATATTTGAATATAAATCATCATTTGTCAATAAAGAATAGCGATCAGTTTCAGATGCATATTCAATAATTTTCTGTGCAGCTAATCTTAGTTCATTTCCATTTTTACTGTTAGTATTTAAACTTAATGAGTTGTCTAAATAAATATAATTATGGTTTTTAACATCTGATTTATTTTCGCTAAAATAGGGTTGAGAAAATGTAAAAAGTATCGCTATAAGTCCGAGTAATCGTGTAGCTAATATTAGCAGTTTTTTTAAGCGTGAACTCTTGCGAGTTTCGAGGCTAATTTTTTGTAAAAATTGAACATTTGTAAATGCTATTTTTTTAAACTTTTGAAGCTGAAAAAGATGTACGATTATTGGAATAATAAGTACAAATAAAAAGTAAAAAATTTCTGGATATTTAAATTGCATTTGCCAACTAATCAATTAGTATTTTGCTGCTTTTCCTTTAGATGAACTTTCCTTAATAAATGATCTTAAATCATCATTTGATTTTTTTAAATCTTCACTTCTTAAATACATCATATGTCCACTTCTGTAACCTTTAAAGAAAAAACGATCTTTCATTCTTCCACTTGGATCTGTTTGCCACATGGTATATTTTGCATTAAAGTAGGTTGTAGCACCATCATAATAACCAGATTGAATCAGTACTTTTAAATATGGATTCTGAGCCATTGCTTGTCGTAAACCTTCTCTAACATTGTCATTTCTATTATCCCAAGGACCTACAGGGCCAAAAACATTGTATTTAACATCTGTTTTAAAGTTTAATTCTTCTCTAATGTAGTAATTAATAGCTGGTGTAAATGAATGAAGCCATGAAGTTAATTCTGAGTTGTAATCTGGACTTTCTCCTGCTATTCTCTTGTCTAAACCTTTGTATCTTGAATCTAACCTCCCTACTGTAAAACCTTCTTTATCTCTTAATAGCTCTTTCCAGAAGTAATCTTTAGGGATATCTAAATTATGTTGTAAAATCACTTCTTTTTTAATTCCTGAAAAGTAAGACATACGTTCAGCTACTTTATTCCTTTCAGAATCAGTTATGAAGCCACCTTTAGCCATTGCAGGAATTAGTTCATTGATAGCATAATCTTCAGACAATGGTAAAACTTCTAATAAATCTTTACTTTGTAACTCTGAGGGTAACATTTTATGATACCAAGCTGCTGCTGTGAAATATGGTAAATTCAATGATGAAGATAGTGCTGATCCTGTTCTCAAAACTTTATAATCGGCTGGAGAAACCATTATTACTCCATTTAAATACATCCATTGGCTGCTTTGTAATTCTGCTGCTAATCCCATAACACGAGTACCACCATAACTTTCTCCAATAATGTATTTTGGTGATTGCCACCTGTTATTTCTTGTGATAAACGTATTTAACCATCCTGCTAGATATTTTACATCGGCATTAATTCCAAAGAATTTTGATTTATCTAATTTTTCACCTTTTTTAACTACAGGTCTAGAATACCCAGTATTTACAGGGTTTATATAAACGATATCTGCAACATCTAAAATTGAATTTGGATTATCCTTTACACCATAAGGTTGAATAGGATATCCTTCATCATCAATTTGTAACACTTTAGGGCCTGTGTAGGCAATGTGCATCCAAACAGAAGCCGATCCAGGTCCACCATTAAAAGACATGATAATAGGTCTTTTTTCACTGTTTTTGATATCGGTTCTTTTATAGTATGTATAGTACAAGGAAGCAATAATTTCACCATGATCATCCCAAACGGGCTGCATACCTGTAGTTGCTTTATAGCTTACTTTTTGGCCGTTTATAGTAACTTCACTGCTTGTCACTACAGTTGTGTCAAGTGGAATTCTAACATCTTGAGCATTCATACTCACAAAACTCATCAGTAGTAAAAAAAAGAAATATTTTTTCATTGGAAAATTATTTAGGACGTCTAATTTATGAGAAAAAAACGACTTCTCAACGACTAAAATGTTAATTAAAATTTTTCAAAAACTCCTAATCCAAATAGTGCAAAATCATATTTTACAGGATCGATAGGGTCAAATGCTCTTAGCGCATTATCTAATTCGTTTACAGCTTTCCAATCGTTTTGTTTTCTAGTTAAAATTTCTAATTTTCTAGCAACATTACCAGAGTGAACATCTAAGGGGCAGGATAATAGCGCAGGAGAATGTGTATTCCAAATACCAAAATCTACACCTGTTTTATCATTTCTAACCATCCATCTTAAAAACATATTGATACGTTTTGCAGCTGAGTTTTTTAAAGGATTTGAGATGTGTTTTTGCGTTCTATTTTCGTGAGGAAGTTCAAAAAAAACATCTTTTAAATGTGCAATTGAGTTTTGATAATTTGTTTCTTTTTCTGCTGGTTTTAAAACGGCCTCTAATCCTTGATGATGTAGATAAATATTCTGAAGTGATTTTATAAAATACTGAAAATCAGTTGAATTAAATGTTCTATGAACGAAATCGGTAACTGTATTTAGTTCTTTTTTTGAATGATTTAAAACAAAGTCAAATGGAGCATTGTCCATGATTTCCATCATTTTTTTTGAATTTCTAATAATCATCGTTCTATTTCCCCAAGCAATCGTTGCTGATAGAAATCCAGCGATTTCTATATCTTCTTTTTTAGAAAACTGATGTGGAATTTGAATTGGGTCTGATGTGATAAATGATAAAGTATTGTATTTCTCTACTTTATCATCCAAAAATTCTTTTAAATCTTTTTTAGTTAGTTGCATTATTTGCTAATAAGAATAATGAAACTAAAACGCCATTGTAGGTACCATGTAAGAGTATTGACCATAGTAATCCAAATTTAACTCGAATGTATCCAAATATCATCCCTACAAAAAATTGTGGAGCTACTAATAACGGTGAAAATAGAACCACATTTAGATTCATTTCAAAATTAAAGATATGAACGTAAGCAAAAATAAATCCGATTGTATAAAATGCAAGTCTGAAGATTTTAGGCTTTTTAAAGAGTGTTAATGGTCCTCTAAAAATCAGTTCTTCAAAAAATGGAGCGACAATAGCTGCAACGAAAAAAAACTGTAATCCTTTTGTGCCATCTAAATAAGAATCAATCACATGTTTATTCTCGTGTAAAACTCCTATTGAAGTTAATAAACCGTTGACCAATGATAAAAAAAATGAAACCGTAATTGAAATCCATAAAAGGGAAAGGAAAATTTTAAATCGATACAGGAAATTTTGATTAGAATCTTCTTCTAATATTGGATTTCTGAGAAATGCAATAAGTTCGTTTAGTGTTTTGTTCATACAATTACTCCATCTTTCATTGTCAATTTTCTATCTGCCATAGTTGCTAACTCTTCGTTATGTGTTACGATGATAAATGTTTGATTGAATTTATCTCTTAATTCAAAAAATAATTTATGAAGACTTTCAGCTGAAGTCGAGTCTAAGTTTCCACTTGGTTCATCAGCAAGTATTACCGAAGGATTATTAATTAACGCTCTAGCTACAGCAACACGTTGTTGTTCTCCACCAGAAAGTTCACTAGGTTTATGATGTATTCTGTCTTCTAATCCTAAGAATATTAAAAGCTCTTTGGCTTTTAGTTCTGTTTCTTTTCGATCTTTTTTGCCAATAAATGCAGGAATACACACGTTTTCTAAAGCTGTAAATTCAGGTAATAACTGATGAAATTGGAAAATATAGCCGACATGTTCGTTTCTAAAGGCAGCTATATTTTTATCGCTAAGATTTTTTAAAGAAATTCCATTGATTTCTAAGGTAAAATCTTGCTCTTTTAAGGGTTTATCTAAAGTTCCTAAGATTTGTAGTAAAGTTGTTTTTCCTGCTCCTGATGGACCTACGATAGCTACAATTTCTCCTTTTTTGATTTTAAGATCAACACCTTTCAGTACTTCTACTTCACCATAATACTTATGTATGTTCTTTGCAATAACCATTCAGCCAAAATTTGTCTTACGAAAATATTAAAAAAGGACTGAAATGACGACATCTTTAGAAGATGTTTTTTGCTTTGTTATAATCAATAAAATAAACAAGTCTTAAAGAAAAGATATGTTGATTGGGTTCATTGAATAAATTATCTAAGTTGGTGAAGAAATCTTGTCCGGTACCTTCATTAACACTAAAAATGCTATTTCTATAAAATGCGATTAATTGACTACCAGGTGCAAATTGCCAGAAATAATTTAAGTCTAAATTCCAGCTATTGAAGTTGATATCTTGATTTTCAGTAAATGAATTAGGGGCTAAGTAACCAGTATTGGCTAGATCGTAAAATTGTTCTTGGTATCGAACATCAGTCCAGTTATGCCTAAATGTTAGACTAAGAGAAGACTTAACACTAAAGTTATATTTTGCAGAAACGGTGTTATTGAACGTTTTTCGATCTCTTCTTCCAAATATCGGGTCACCAGTAGTTTCATTTTCTGTGGCATACCCTTCTTCATTATAATTTTTATTGAACCCAAATCCATAGGAGAATGATAATTGGTTACTAAATCGATATCTCGGCGAAAAGTTAAATCCAAAGGCACTTCTTGGGTTATTATCATAAAATGACCTAAACCCATTTATATCAAAAGCAAATTTCTTTCTAAAGTCTGTTGATATCCAGCTATTAGCAGTTACTCTTGTAGGTCTTACAAAAAACACCCCTGAAGTTGTACCTTGTCTTGGTTCAAAATAATCAAAGGTTCTCCCTATATTTCCATTAATATTTCCTCCAAAACTTACACGACTTTTTTTCTCTACACGATATCCAATTCCAACATTATTGCTTGTATACGTTCCTGGACTGTGTAAATAATTGATATTATACCAAGTATTAATTCTAAAATTATTGATATTTCTTACGGGTTGTAAAATTCTGTAAGATGCATTTCCGTAGACTCTTTGAGTATTATTTCTAAAGTTTACGCCCATGTCGTTGATGTCGTAATTTTTATCATCAAAAGTATAACCCGCTTCATATTGCCAGTTTCCAGCAGCTTTAGCTATACTTGTGTCAAATCGATGTCCTTTGGTGTTTACGCCATTTTCCATCACATTACTTTGTGTGTAGGCACCATCAATAAAATACTTACTATCCTTTGTTCTTACATGATAATCTAACCCTGTAACGTTTCCATCTCTAAAGTTTCCATCACGTGTAACATTAGTATTAGTTAAGGTTATAGAAGAATTTCCATTAAATGCTTGGTCGATTACTAGTACATTATAATTTGTAAAAGGTTCTGTAACTTGAGTTCTAGTTTCTCCAGTAATTGTATTTAATATCCTTGCTTCTGTAGTTTCTGTAATTGCATTGAAAAAGCCAATTCCCAATCCTTTTTTTGTTCTACCAGAAAGTTTTACAGCGTTTAACATTTTAACTGAGCTAGGATTTTCAATAATTTCTTCATTTGCAGACAATCCATCTTCCACACTAAAAAGATCTGTAGGTGTATCTCCAATTCTTCTAGAAAAGAAAAGGCCTGCTTTGTCAAACAATTCTGTTCCTTCAATAAAAAACTGTCTTTGTTCATTAAAAACTTGTTCAAACGGACCTAAATTTAATTCTACATTATCAAAACCAACTTGACCAAAATCAGGGATTAAAGTTGCATCTAAAGTGAAGTTTTCAGTAACACCGTATTGAACATCCATTCCAATACTACCTGAAGTTTCTGTAGTACCATCAAAAGAATCAACAGTTCCAGAAGTATATGGGTAAAATGCTAGGCGAGTTGGTGGTTTTAAGTCTTTAAAATCTTCTACTAAACCATCATATTGCGTCCAGATTCCTTTCGTATTATCAATCCAGTTCCAAGTATGTTGCGAATTTTCATTTTGTATTCTTCGGTGAAAATTAAATCCCCAAGACTGAATTGGAACATTTGCAAATCGTAAAGCTCTATAGGGAATTCTCATTTCTACAACCCAGCCAGTAGCTGTTACTTTAGCACTACTTTCCCAAACAGCATTCCAGCTAAAATCTTCATTTCCTGCCGAAATTTTAGATTCTGCTTGAGAACCTGTACTCATCACAATAAATTCAAATGCATTTTGTCCATCATCATTTGGGTTGATAGTTACTAAGAAAAAATCAGTCTGTCCAAAATTATCTCGATTTGTAAATTCCATCGGAATTTTCGAAGGATTTGGATCAAACATATTTGCACTAATATAGATTGCATCGTTATCATAGGTGATTTTCACTTCTGTTTTATGAGAATCTTCGGCCGCTTTTCCGTTAGTAGGTCTTAGTTCTACAAAGTCTTTGGCGACTTCTACATCTTTCCAAGCATGATCATTTAAAACACCATCAATTTTAGGAGCTTTGGTAATTCTAGATGTTTTAATTCTCTTTCTATTACTATTTAATGCTTCTTGAGAAGATGCTAAACTGACTGAAAATAAGGCGATAATTGATAGGATAAAAACTCTGAACATGTTGGTTGATATAGTTTTAAGTTGCAATGTATTTATGTTTTCTGTAAAGAATTCACAAATTGATGTTAATTACAATAAGGACTATGTTAATTTTGAAGTGTTACATTTTTAGATCATAAACATAAATTTTATGTTTTCTCTAACAAATATATTTTGGTTTATATGCTGTAAAAAAAAAATGTCATGAACAGTTAAAAGAATGTCATAAGCTGTTTTAAAAAAAAGATGTTCTTAAAGAGTTCATAAATAATAGAGATTTCTCTTTAAGTTTGACTTAATATTTGATAGTTCTTTGTATTTTTGTGACCGTTTTAAACATAAAGAATAGATGAACTTACACGAATATCAAGGGAAAGAAATTTTAAACAGTTTTGGCGTAAGAATTCAACGCGGAATTGTAGCTAGTAATCACAAAGAAGCTGTAGATGCAGCAAAACAATTAACTACAGAAACCGGTACAAGTTGGTATGTTATTAAAGCGCAAGTTCATGCTGGTGGACGTGGAAAAGGTGGTGGAGTAAAATTGGCTAAAAACCTCCAAGAGGTTGAATCAATTTCTAATGACATTATTGGGATGATGCTAATTACACCTCAAACTTCTGCAGAAGGAAAAAAAGTAAATCAAGTTTTAATTGCTGAGGATGTTTATTATCCTGGTGATTCTGAACCAGAAGAATATTATATGTCTGTTTTACTAAACAGAAATACAGGTAGAAATATGATCATGTATTCTACAGAAGGAGGAATGGATATTGAAACAGTTGCTGAAGAAACACCGCATTTAATTTTTACAGAAGAAATAGATCCTACGATGGGATTGTTACCATTTCAAGCTCGTAAAATTGCCTTTAACTTAGGTTTATCTGGAGGAGCATTTAAAGAAATGACAAAATTTGTTGCTGCCTTATATACGGCATATATCAAATCAGATTCTTCAATGTTTGAAATTAATCCAGTTTTAAAAACATCGGATGATAAAATTTTAGCGGTTGACGCTAAAGTTACTTTAGATGAAAACGCATTGTTCCGTCATAAAGATTATGCTCAATTACGTGATTTACGTGAAGAGAATCCTATTGAGGTAGAAGCAAAAGCAGCGGGTTTAAATTATGTAGATTTAGATGGTAATGTTGGATGTATGGTAAACGGAGCTGGTTTGGCAATGGGAACGATGGATTTAATTAAACAAGCTGGTGGAGATCCTGCAAACTTCTTAGATGTTGGTGGAACTGCAGATGCAAAACGTGTAGAAACAGCTTTTAAAATCATATTAAAAGATCCGAATGTAAAAGCGATTTTAGTAAATATTTTTGGAGGAATTGTACGTTGTGATAGAGTTGCACAAGGAGTTGTAGATGCTTATAAAAACATGGGTGATGCGATTAATGTGCCTATCATTTGTCGATTACAAGGAACCAATGCTAAAGAAGCAAAAGAATTAATAGACAATTCTGGAATGGAAATTATTTCTGCTACAGAGTTTCAAGAAGCTGCTGATAAAGTTGCAGCAGTATTGGCTTTGTAAGAAGTCTTATTTATATATTAAAAAACGCCGCACAATATTGTGCGGCGTTTTTTTGTTTCGTCAATATTTAGAGTAACATTTATTACAAATTAGCAAATAAAGCGAACCAGAGATGTTTTTCAAATAGAAAATAATATATACTGTGTTTTGTATTACTATTCTTTACCAATATGTTTATTGTAAAAAATCCAAACTTCTTTAGCTACATTTCTACCTAACTCTAATCCAGCAATATTATCCGATTGTATATGATAACCACCCAAAACTCTCGAAATTCCTGCCATTTCAGCAGTCTCAGTAAACGTTGGGAATTTTAGCGTAATTGTTTCTCCTAGATTGTCTGGTTCTGTTAAAGCTCCTGCTACTAATGTCGTTTCGGAACCAAATTTGTCACTTCCAGTCCAAATTTTTAGAGCCTCGGCACAACCTCCACTAATAGTACTATGTCCAGAAGTGTAACTAGGAAATGGTGGGCATAAAAATATTTCAGGAGAATAAGGTCTCCACTCTTTTCCATCCATTTCTATCATTCCTTTACCTTCTCCACCCCAAGCTTTTATTTTTTGGTTTTCATAATATTGATGAACCAATGCATAAGGTCTTGCATAATCATAAAACATTTTTGAATCCCAAGATGCAATGAAAGCATCCATGGCAACCACTTGATTATAGAAATACATTTTCACATCTTCATCGAGTGTGTGGTTATCTCTTAGTGAAACTTCTTGAGCAAATTTTAACCAATGACCTGCTTGCTGAACTGATTGTGGACCATCTCTCATAAACTCTACCAAAGCTTTTTGGTAATCTGTTAGATTAACTTGTAATTCAACAACCTCTTGAACTTCTTTTTCTAACTGCTTTGAACCTATCATTGGTGGAGGCCCTGGGCGAAACTGATCACCTGATTTTAAGGCAATGGGTTTGACTTTATCCCAAAATGGAGTTAAACAACTTGGAGCATATTTTCCACCCTTACCATCTGAAAAATATTTGGGTTGCCAACGATTTGGGTCAACGTTTTTATCAGCTGAATTTACAGGTTCATAACCCACGTAATTGAAATAAGGCTCACCGTTAGATCCTTTTTCTTCACCGTATTGATTTGAACCATCACCTTTTCGAGCTTCTATTACTGCTTTTGCTGCTAAATTACCAATACCTTCTGGTGTTGTAGGATCTAAAGATTCATTCATAGGGTCTAGACCTAACTCCTTCATAAAGCTTGCGAACAAAGCTTTATCTGAAAAGTAATATTCGTTCATGGTTCTAAATGCCGCATAACTAATAGCAATTTCTTTATTTTTTAAAGTATGTTCATTTATAGGTCTTTTGTAAACGTCTTCAAGATATACAGGAATAGCTTTTTCGTCGTATTGTGACCAAGCATCAAAAATAGAAACAAATATCAACCCCAGATACCTTGAGGTTACTGTTGGTCTTGGTTTAAATTTTTCTGTGTCGTTTGCTTGGGCGGTTAGTGCCATATAGCCCCATTTATAGGCCATGTTTTCAATTCCTTTTGGTTCAATTGTTTCTATCGAAGTTTGCTTTTTTTCTTGATTTTGATTCTCTTTGCAGCCAAAAAGGATAAATGTTGCTAAAACGAGAAAAATTGTACTTTTCATGTTTATTATTATTAATTACACACTAATATTATTTTATTATTTCAACAAGTTAATTACGAGTGATTTGTGCCAATAGTTAGCGAAATTATATTTTTCTAAGTTTAGAAACAAATTATATTATTGCCCATGATTCACAGGATACCCCAATTGTGCCCAAACAAGTACACCTTCATCTATTATGGCAGTATTTTTATAACCATAACGTTTTAAGGTATTTACCACACGTTGTGATGCAGCATGTGGACAAGCACAATAGACAACAATCCAAGTGTCATCCTTTGGTAAATCATTTACAAATTCTTCGGGTTCTTCGTAATACGGTACAGGAACAGCACCAGGTATGTGAGTTTGTCTCCAAGCCACTTTAGATCTTGCATCTAAAATTACCATACGTGTACTATCTTTCATAGCTTCAAAAACTTGTTTTGACGAGACATATAATCCGTCTCTTAGTTTGAAATCAGGTCTTTTCCCTTTAGGATTTAACACATATTCATCTGGAGTAGGTAGGGTTATCGAATCTGTTTTTGGGACATTCCAACCAGAAGCTCTACTTCTTAAAAATGCGGTAACACCATTAATTTCATCTTCGCTTAAAATATTTTTATACCCAATCATCGGTGTACTATCTCTTCCTTCTGTGATGGCATATTTTAAAAATTCATCTGTAGCTGTTGCTAATAACATCGGATTTCCTAAAGCAGGAGCAGAGACACCTTCTCCATTTTCACCATGACAAACAGCACAATTATTTGCATAAATTTTTGCCCCTAAAGCTTCATCTCCTTTTACAGGTTCTCTAGAAATTTTAATTTCATCTTCAACACCGCTGGTTTCATATAACCATTGTAATAATTGTTCTATCTCAATATATTCCATTGGGCCACCTTGCGAATCTAAATAACCTCCCATAGCAGTATTTGCTCTACCAAATTGAATGGTATAACGCATAAAATTACTAGATTTTGACGTTCCTAATAACGAATTAGAACGAAGTGATGGAGCATTGTCTGCTGCATATCCTTCGCGATTTTCAGCATGACAAAGCGCACAATATTTTTGATACATTTTTGCAGCATTTTGGGAAGCTACACTGTCTAGTTTATCACCAATTTTTAGTTGTTGTGCCATTAAAGCTTGTTCTTTGGGTTCATTAACAAATTCTAATTGAACACCTTTTGCAAAGGCTCTAGGAATGGTGATACGACCTTTTATAGTATCTAAAGAAATTACTTTATCAGATAATCTTTCACTTAGATATAGATAAGTAGAATCTAAATTTTTAACTTCAAAACGAATCGCATAAACACCAGATCCTCTTTCTTTTAGAAATTTTGAAATTTCATCATTTGATGATTGTGGAGATGTTAATTCTAATTCTTGTTGCCTTTTAACTTGAAAACGAGCAGTATTTTTAGAATTTTGCTCTTTTAATTCAAGAAGTCCCATTTTCTTAAATTTCTCACGTGCCACTTCTAAACTATCAACAGCAATTTGTAGAGATGCTATACCGATAACACCATTGGGATGTTTTGAAAAACTTCGATTATACCCATAATAGGTTTTCCACATCTTTTGTGTTTTCTTATAATCAGAATTTACACGTTCTAAAAAATTTGGAAGATATGTTGAATTTTTATTTTGAAATTCTAAGTTTTTTTCTTGTGAGCCACCATCATCTCTAGACCAGCCTTTTGCAGGCTTTGTAGAGGTTCTGTAAGCTTTTACAGAATCCATTTTAAATCCTTGTTTTGTTAACCATGTATAAGTTGTATCAACGGATGAGCTTGATAATGTATATTGTTGTATTCCTTCGTGATTGGTTAGAAAATTAGAAATATTATCAGGTGGTGAATCCACGATTAAAGAATCTTCAATAGAAAGAAATTCAATTGATGTCATACCAGGAAAGTTAATTCTAGTAGTGATAGTTCCATCTAACAAACCTTTCCTAAATTTATCTACTTTAGGAATATCAAAACCTAAGGTATCTGCAAAATAATCACGTGTTTCTTTCAGGTTCTTTACCAAAAACGTCGATTTATTAAGACCATTTCCATCACTCAGTAGTTTGTAATTCATCTTTGTGTAATCAGATTGATCTGTAGTACAAGATGAAATGATAACAAGAAGTATTAATGATTGAATTTTAAAAACGAATGAAGAGCTTTTCATATTTTTTTTCAAATTGAAAAGTGTAAAAGGTTTTTGCATCTATTATGAGTTGGTTAGTTTGTATTTTAAAACCATTAAGTAATTGTCAATTAGTGGTTCTTGTTTGAAATGAAAGCAATAAATATAATCAATTATTCGGATTTGTCAATGGTCATTATTTTCATTTTAAGAAGTATAACACTTTAAAATAGAAACAAAAAAACGCCACACTTTAAAAGTATGGCGTTTTTATTTTAAGATGAGTTGAACTATTCTTCTTCTCTAGCGAGATCTACTACAATACGTTGTTCACGATTTGCTAATTCCCAAGCAGTATGGAAAACAAGACGTGATCTATTTTCTAATAAATCATAATTGATTTTATCAGGGGTATCACTAACTTTATGATAATCATCATGAGTACCATTAAAATAGAAAATGATTGGAATGTTGTTTTTTGCAAAATTGTAATGGTCTGATCTGTAGTAAAAACGATTTGGATCATTTTCATCGTT
>TARA_R110001632_G_scaffold213048_2_pt1 | contig 55680 bp, 50 predicted proteins | sample TARA_R110001632 | Tara Oceans TARA_R110001632 (sample SAMEA4398266) | marine metagenome | biome: Polar Biome; feature: [SRF] surface water layer (ENVO:00010504); material: water (ENVO:00002006), including particulate matter (ENVO:01000060) such as... | depth 5 m
CGATTTTGTGTCATACCTTGCATCAATTAACTCAAGTAAATCACTGCGTTGTTGCGGCGTTAATGGCTCTAATCCCCAATCATCTAAGATCAGTAAATTCGCTGATGTGAGTTTGTTAATAAACTTTCGATAACTGCCATCCGCTTGTGCCATAAACATCTTTTCAAGCAATTCTTTGAGCCTGAAGTAGTAAACGTTTTCTCCCTGCTGGCAGTGGTTATGACCCAACGCACAAGCAAGATAGGTTTTACCGCAACCTGTTGCCCCTGTGATCAGTATGTTTTGGTGAAGACGAAGCCATTCACCTTGCGCCAATGAGCGGATCTGTGTTTTGTTTAACTGCCTCGACGCACCATAATCCAACTGTGCTAATGTCCCGTTCACTCTAAATTTGGCCTGGCGGGTCAGTCGATCAATTTTACGTTGATCTCGCTGTGTTATTTCATGGTCAAGCAATAAACATAACCGCTCTTCGAAGCTTTGTTCGACGTATAGATTGGGTTGTTCACTTTGTTGTGATAACGCAGCACGTATGCCGCTTAGCTTTAGGGTTACTAATTGAGTATTGATTTGTTGCGTCACTGATTGCATGTTTTTCCTTAGGTTTTATTAGTGGTAATAATGATTGCCACGGATATTTTGATGGTCGATCTCACTTAAAAGATCCCGTTGTTTTTCCGGTAGAGGTTGGCTATCTAAACCTTTCTCTAAGATAGCTTTCACTTGGTTTACTCGCGTAACACCTGTTGCTAACGCTCGGTAGCAGGCGGCTTCAAGTCGTTTGTCTGTGAACTTTTTTCCTAAACTCAATACGCCCATACAGGCACGGTAACTTTGCTCGGGGTGTTTTTTGGTTTGCATGAGTTGAATGACAAATTGCTCGGTTGATCTTCCGAATTTTCTGGCCCAACTTTCAAATCGTTCGGGGGTCCATTGCTGCTGTTTTTGATGGCCGATTGGCATGTGGATATCTAGGGTGCTGTGACCTCCCACGCGGTATGATCTTGGATGAACGGCAACTTGTACCCCTTGTTGATAAAGTGTGACCAGTTGCCCCGTTGCATGTGCTTCTAGCTTTTTCTTGATCAAGGCGTGTGGCACCGAGTAGTAATGTTTTTCAATCTCGATGTGATAATCAATATGCACTTTGACCTGTTTCACTAAGGTGTAGCGATAAGGTTGTGACGGCAAAGGTTTCAGTGCGGGTTTATCTATCGCTTCAAATTGGGATAGCCTTGAGCCTGGATGCTTTTTCATTTGCCTTTGATTCAAATCGGTTAAAAGTGTCTGTATTTTTTGGTTTAATTGTCGCAAGCTAAAAAATACTTCCTTGCGAAGTCGCGCCATGATCCAACGTTCAACGATTTGAACACCCACCTCAGCTTTCGATTTATCCTTGGGTTTATAAGGTCTGGCAGGCACGATGACGGTATCGTAATGGGCGGCGAGTTGTTGGTAGGTTGGGTTCAGATCCGGCTCGTAACGACACGCTTTTGTCACAGCACTTTTTAAGTTATCTGGGATAACCAATTCAGGTACGCCACCCAGAAATTCAAAGCATCGTGCATGACTCATCACCCAGTCTTCGAGTTTTTGGCTAAACGTTGCCTCTGCAAAGGTGTAGTTAGATGCGCCCATGACTGCCACAAAAACCTGTGCTGTGCGGCATTCACCCGTTGTTGAGTCCACAATATTCATGGTGGGTCCACAATAATCAACAAACAGTTTTTCACCTGCTTTATGGTTTTGACGCATGGACGGTTTTTGACATTTTAGCCATGTTTTATATAGACGACAGAAGTGGTTGTAGCTGTAAAAACCTTCTGGATACCGCTCACCATATTCTTCCCACAATAACTGCAATGTCATCGTTTTCGGCCTCAGCTCTTGCTGGACGACAGACCAATTAGGGATGATGTAGCCCTTGCTCTTAGGTTTGGTTTTGAAGAATGCTCGTTGAAGCGTCTCATCATTCCATTTTTCATCAAGCGGCCAACTAGTGATCCCAAGAGAGGTTGCACGAATGGCATAAATAGACACGATTGATGCTGAAACAGATAAGCTTTTGGCTATTTTTCGATGGCTTAGCAAACAGCCGTATTTGAGTCTTAAAATCTCTTTTAACTTACGCATTGAAATAGGTGCCATTGGCATAGTTATTCTCACCATCAAAAATGAAAAGAATAACGGTTAAAAACACCTACTGGACAGACAAAAAAGAGTAAAAGTTGGGCAATAACATTAAGCCTGTCACTCAATAACATTTTAACCAAAAAGTGATCGGCTTCGATGTTATTGAGTGATCGGGATGGATGTTATTAGGTGATCGGCATCAATGTTATTAGGTGATCGGGTTGGATGTTAATATGCACTATTCTATCGAGTCGCTATCGGTGTTATTCATCTTCCCCCTTTGCGTGAGCGTACAGGTGACTTGATTTACATTGCCAAAGCTCTACTTGAGCGAATCAACCTAGATGGCAACGTTGACGCTGACTATAAACATAAGAAACTTTCTGCTAGCGCAATAAATATTATGTTGAATCATAACTGGCCCGGAAATGTCCGTGAACTGCAAGCGACTTTGTTACGGGCCACGCTATGGCAACCCACCGAGGTCATTAGCGAAGACGATATTAAAAATGCATTAATAAAGCATCCTGTTAAGAAAGCGGATATATTGAGCAAAGATGTATCTCAAGGAATTGATATAAATGAACTTATTGGCGACTTAGCGCAACACTACTTCACTAAAGCTTTAGAGTATAGTCACGGTAATAAAACGAAAGCCGCATCACTATTAGGTTTAAAAAACTACCAAACTCTGAACAATTGGATTGAAAAATACGATATAAATTAGAATTTGGCACGGTACTCGCAATTAGCCATACATGGACGGAAAAACTAATGCAATCTATGAACTTTGAATTTCTAAGACCTGAAAATGAGACTCTTGCCAATTTAGCAGGTTTGGCTGAAGCCGTATTATTTATCGATCCAGGAAGTGCGCTTACTCGAGTAAGATCATTTGCTGAGGAAGTGACGAAGGCTATATACAAAGAAGAAAGATTGCCTAGAGTGCCAAGAGCCGGTTTTTATGATCTGGTAAAAAACCCAGTTTTCGAAGACTGCGTAAATAAATCCCTAATACATCAAATAAACTATTTACGGATCCAAGGTAACGACCCTGCTCATGGTGCTACTGGCGAGTTAAACACTGCTCAAACAGCATTAAGGACGGCTTATCAGCTAGCCATGTATATGGCAGTTAAGTACTACGGTAAAAGCCAAAAAAGCATTCCTAGTTTCCAAGACATTCCTGATCCGACACAAAATCTGTCGAAATTGAATACGTCGGTGAGTGCTTATGAGAAAGAACTAAAGAAACAGCAAGAAGAGTTAGAGCGTGTTGTCGCCGAGCTAGAAAAAGAACGGATTAAGAGCGCCGCTACTGAAGATACGCCCAATGCTGATGGTAAGAAGCAGCGTAAACAACAAAGCCAAGCAGTTGCAGACAGTCTGCAGTGGAGTGAAGCCAAAACTCGAGCTTTAATGATCGATGCCATGCTACTGCAGGCAGGATGGGACGTCGCCGACACCGACCAGGTCGGTCAGGAAGTCGAAGTTGCCTTCCCAAACAACCCGTCAGGTAAAGGATACGTCGACTATGTACTTTGGGGAGACAACGGCCAACCACTAGCCGTAGTTGAGGCTAAAAAATCAGGTAACACCAATTTACAAGCTGGCAGGGAGCAAGCTCGGTTGTATGCCGATGCGCTTGAGGAGATGGGATATCAGCGCCCCGTTATCTTTTACAGCAACGGGTATGAAACCTTTATCTGGGACGACAAACAGTACAATACCTACCGCCCAGTTTACGGTTTTTATAGTAAAGACAGTCTTGAGTATCTTATATACCAGCGTAATTACCGCATAGAAGAACTCGAAAAGCATAATCCTAACTTGAAGATTGCTGATCGGCCCTATCAAATTGAAGCCATAAAAACGGTGGGGGCACATTTTCAAAATCAACGTCGCAAGGCATTAGTTATTCAAGCAACAGGTACCGGTAAGACACGGGTTTCCATCGCGCTGGCGGAATTAATGTTAAATACTGGTTGGGCCAAGCGAGTATTATTTCTATGTGATCGCAAAGAATTACGTGTACAAGCTGATGAGGCATTTAAACAACATCTGCCTAGTGAGCCACGTTGCGTCATTGGTGAAACCAACGAGATTGATCAATCGGCTAGAATATATGTTTCTACCTATCCAGGCATGATGAACCGTTTCGCTCAATTGGATGTCGGCTTTTTTGACCTAATCATTGCTGATGAAAGTCACCGCTCCATTTACAACAAATATCGTGATTTGTTTGATTACTTTGACGCCTTGCAAGTAGGGTTAACCGCGACTCCAGTGAGGTTTACCAGCCGTCACACCTACACAATGTTCGACTGTGAAGTGAATGATCCAACCTTCGAGTTTGGGCTAGATGCAGCCATTAATAATGAACCTCCTTATCTTGTTAACTTTAAGGCTAAAGACTTTACGACTGAGTTTTTACGCGAAGGGATTCATTACAGCGATTTAACCGATGAACAGAAGAGCCAGTTAGAAGAAGACTTGGGTGAAGAAGAGGCTAAGAGAACGACTATCGCTGGCAAAGATATTGGTCGAAAAATCTTCAGTGAAGAAACAGATAAGATCATCATGGAAAACCTTATTAACAACGGCATTCAGGATGAAACGGGATCATTAATCGGTAAAACAATCATCTTTGCTCAACGCCAAGAGCATGCTGAACATTTGGAAAAAATGTTTTGTAAGCTCTATCCGCAATACGGCACCAAAGTGTGCAAGGTTATCCATAACAAAATTCCTCACGTTGCCAGCTTGATTAAGGAATTCAAGAAACCCGATAACGATTTTCGTATTGCTATATCTGTAGACATGCTCGACACCGGCATTGATGTGCCTGAAGTCGTTAATCTTGTCTTTGCAAAGCCTGTAAAGTCATGGGTTAAGTTCTGGCAAATGATTGGTCGCGGAACGCGGTTGTGTCCAGCCTTATTCGGTGCGGGAAAAGATAAAACTGAATTTTACATTTTTGACCATTACGGTAATTTTCAATTCTTCGAAGAGGAATACCAAGAGCCTGAAGATGTTGGCGGCAAGTCTCTGTTACAAAGTACGTTTGAAGAGCGTCTTGCATTTGCTAAGGCTGCACTTGCTGCTAATCATGCCCCCGGGTTTGATGCGGCAATTGCCTTGTTAAAAGCAGATATTAATGATCTACCAGAGGACAGTATTGCTGTTAAGCGGAATCTACGAGTTGTTCATCAACTTCAGCAGACAGATAAGCTCAAGCAGTTCAATGCCAGCACACAACACGAGCTTGATACCGTTGTTGCACAGCTTATGTCAGCACGTGTACTGCGCGATAAACATGCAACATCGTTAGACAAACTTATGGCCATAACCCAAAGGTGTTTCGTTCAACAAGCAAGCTGCTTTGATGACGGACGTGATGCCTTATTGCAGCAATTGGATGCCTTAGCTGTGAATATTCAAGCAGTGCGCCAAAAAGACGCAGTAATAGCGAAGGTCAGAACCAGCGAGTTCTGGCAAGCGCCCAGTATTGATGATTTGGAGTGGGCGCGACTTGAGCTCCGCGGTATTATGAAGTATCGACAGTCAGGTGACACAGGGCCTTACGCAATGCCATCAACTAAAACAATTGATGGGAACGTTCATGAGTCTGAGCGAGAGGTGAAAATTATCGGCGCAAATGAAGCGTTGATGTATCGCCGCCGATTAAAAGGCATTCTAGATGGTATGATTTCCGCTAATCCTACACTTCAAAAAATACATGATGGGCAGGCCGTCAACGAAGGTGAGTTGCAAACCCTGACATCGACCATTTTAACGTCTCATCCTGGCGTTAACTTACAAGTACTAAATGACTTTTATGGTCGAACGGCGCAAGAACTTCAGCTGACATTACGTGAACTGGTGGGGTTAGACGCCCAAGCAGTAGAATCGCATTTTAAGGCTTTTTTACATGCTCACCCCAATCTGACTGCACAGCAAGTTCAGTTTATGAACCTATTGAAAAATTACATAGCACAGCACGGCTCAATATTACTCGAAACCCTGTACGATGCGCCTTTTACTGCATTGTCACACGAAGGTATTGATGGTGTATTCGGTGCTGAATCTATTAATGATTTAGTCACATTACTCAAACCGTTTGTCAGGGACAGCGAGCCACCGCGACCTAATGAATAGTAGCGTGAACAGATATAAAACGAATAAACGTAAACTTATTAAAGAGAATATTTAAATGCTAACAGGACCAATTAAGAACAATATCGACCGACTTTGGGAAAAGTTTTGGACGGGCGGCATCACAAACCCTTTAACTGTTATCGAACAAATCAGTTACTTGATGTTTGCTCGTATGCTGGACATGCAAGAAGAAGTGGCTGAGCGCAAAGCGACTCGTACAGGAAAAAACTTCGCTAAACTATTTCCCAGCACCTCCGAAGGCCAGTTATTACGCTGGAAGAACTTTAAAAACTTAAGTGGCACTGAGTTACATAAACACCTAAAAAGTAACGTTTATCCTTATTTTGCTCAGCTAGGGCAAATAGCCGAAAAAGGAGCGTTAGCAGAAGACGGCACTACTGTACAAGCACTCGGTAATATAGGCGAGTATATGCAAGATGCCGACTTGGAAATAAAAAACGAGTCAGTCTTGGTTTCTGCTATCGAAATGGTCGATGAATTACCCCTCACGCAAAGTGACGTTAAAGGCGATATTTACGAATATTTACTCAGTAAATTGACTACCGCAGGCATCAATGGCCAGTTCAGAACCCCGCGCCACATCATCGATGCCATGATTGAAATGACCGACCCTCAACCTAACGAACGTATTTGTGACCCCGCTTGTGGCACAGCAGGGTTCTTGGCTCGCAGCATGGAGTATTTGAATCGCGTTCACTCAAGTGACGTTGGTATATTTGAGGACGAAGAAGGCAATAAGCACTATACCGGTGACTTACTCGAACCCTATCGTGAGCATATCAATACCGAAATGTTCTGGGGGTTTGATTTTGATACCACCATGCTGCGCGTATCGAGCATGAACATGACATTGCATGGTGTAAACGGCGCAAATATTCTCTATCAAGACTCATTGAATAAATCCGTAAAAGAGCATTACCCCAAGCAAGAAGAGAATTTCTTCGACGTGATTTTAGCTAATCCGCCATTTAAAGGCGCGATTGACGAAAGCAATACCAACCCAAAAGTACTCGACATGGTGAAAACCAAAAAAACCGAGTTACTGTTCGTAGCCTCAATACTTAGGCAACTTAAGCTCGGTGGCCGTGCAGCAGTGGTTGTGCCCGACGGCGTATTATTTGGCTCATCAAAAGCCCACCAACAGCTGCGCCAAGAGCTATTAGATAATAATCAATTAGAAGGTATCGTTAGCCTGCCCAGCGGTGTGTTTAAACCCTATGCAGGTGTTAGCACCGCCATTTTATTTTTCACCAAAGGCGGGAGTACCGAGCGAGTCTGGTTTTACGACCTACAAGCCGATGGCTATTCACTCGACGATAAACGCACCGAGCTAAAAGGGGCGGATGGCAATGACTTACCTGATGCAAAAGCCAAATGGAAACAATACCGCCAACTAGTCATGAGCAATGCACCTGTATCCGATATTGAGCAAGCCTTTGGTGATAAAACTCAGAAAGCGTTTGTTGTAGATGCCAAAGATATACAAGCCAACAAATATGACCTTTCTATAAATCGCTACAAAGAAGTGGTTTATGAAGAAGAGCAGTTTGATGATCCCAAAGTAATATTGAAACAACTCAAAACCTTGGAAACAGAAATTATGGCTGACCTCAATGAGTTGGAGGGAATGCTTTGAGTTGGCCAACTGCTTCCCTAGGGGATGTTGCGACGTTTATTAATGGCGATAGGGGAAAGAACTATCCTTCCAAAGGCTCATTTATTAGTGAAGGAATTCCCTTTATAAGTGCAGGAAATCTATCCAATGGAGAATTGAAACCTAGCTCTTTTAATTACATTTCAGAGGAATGTTTCAATTTACTCAGTAATGGAAAAGTAATAGATAATGATATCTTATTTTGCTTGAGAGGCTCTTTAGGAAAGTTCGCTGTAGTCAAAAATATTGTAAACGGAGCTATAGCTTCATCGTTAGTGATCATTCGTAATAACCAGAAAATAGACTTGAATTTCTTGAAACATTATTTGGGAAGTCCCTTATGCCAACGAGAAATAAATCAATTTGAAAATGGCGCTGCACAACCAAATTTGTCAGCTAAAGATCTGAAAAATTTTAAAATCCCCCTTCCCCCATTAACCGAACAAAAACGCATCGCCGCCATACTCGACAAAGCCGACGCCATCCGCCGCAAACGCCAGCAAGCTATCCAACTCGCCGACGACTTCCTCCGCGCCGTCTTCCTCGATATGTTTGGTGATCCGGTGACGAACCCAAAGGGGTGGGAGAAAAAGAATTTGAAGGATATTGCGAGAATTCAAATAGGACCTTTCGGAACTCAGCTTCATAAAGAAGATTACATCACTGATGGTGTGCCTCTCATTAACCCGTCTCATATCATTAATTCAAATATAGTTCCAAAAAGAAACCTCACAGTTAGAGCGGATAAGTGTAACGATTTACCACAGTATAAACTTGAGCTTGATGACATTATATTGGGTCGAAGAGGTGAAATGGGTCGCGCGGCTATCGTTTCTGAAAAAGAAATCGGCTGGCTTTGTGGTACGGGAAGTTTATTTATTCGAACAACCCAAAAAGGAGCCTTTGCGTTTTATCTTCATAAGTTTTTGACTAGTGATTATATGAAAAATTACTTAATTTCGGAGTCTTTGGGAGCGACTATGCCGAACCTTAATAAGACTATTGTCGGTAATATTCAGATACCCATTCCAAGCGAAGAGGCATTGCTAAAATTTCAGAAAATACTCAACGTGAATAAACAGCTAAGAGTCCGCATGGGTGGAGCAGACAAAAACTTATTTGTCTCATTAAGTCAAAAAGCCTTCCGAGGTGATCTATGAAGTTACAATCAATACGCCTATCAAACTTTCAAAGCTTCGGGGATGTAGCAACAGAACTGACTTTAGAGAACATTACATATTTAATCGGCCCAAATGGGTCTGGCAAAACAGCTGCCCTGCAAGCTTTGTGTAGAATGTTTTCATTCGACCCATCCTTAAAACGAATTCAAAAGTCTGATTTTCATGTTCCCCATGACGAAAATAATGCGCCAGTAGAGAGAAAACTCTGGATAGAAGCTGACTTCAGTTTTCCAGAACTTTTAAAACCGGATTCAAATTCCACAGTAGCGCCTCATTTCGGGCATATGCGACTTGATGAGCCAGATGGCATTCCAAGGGTTCGATACCGACTTTCCGCTAGCTTAGGCATTGATGGAGATATTGAAGAGAAGTTTGAATACATACTCGAAGTTGATGAAAACGGTGAACCTACCAATCCGCAAACCGTACCTAGAGCAGAGCGCAATCACATACAAGTGCACTACCTACCAGCCAGAAGAGATCCTTCAGAACATATAACTTATGGAACAAACGCGCTACTAGGCCGGCTTTTACGTGCAATAAATTGGGAAAATGAACGAGAACAAGTAAAAGGTTTTACAGACCAAATAAGCAATAGCTTAGCAAACAATCCTTCAGTAAATAATTTTAGCAATTCATTACAAAAAATATGGACTAGTGTTCACAAAGGCTCGTATTTTTCAGATCCAAAAATAACATTTGTAGCATCAGAGATTGAAGCACTGCTTCGTCATTTATCCATTTCATTCTCTCCGGGACACGATGAGAATCTAGTCGATTTTTCTAGACTCAGTGACGGTCAAAAATCGATGTTGTATTTGTCTTTAGTGCTTTCCTCACAAGCCATTGGGCGTTCGGTATTATCTGGGGAAGATAATACATTTGATCCTGAAAAGTTACGCCCACCTGTATTTACGCTGATAGCATTAGAAGAACCTGAAAATAGTCTTTCGCCACATTACTTGGGTCGTATTGTCAAAGCACTCTCTGGCATGACAGAGCATGAGGATGCTCAAGCATTAATAGCCACACATGCTCCTTCTATGCTCAAACGTGTTGCACCCGAGACTATTAGGTATTTGCGATTGTCAGAAAAACGTAGCTCGAAAATAACAACGATTCAATTGCCAGTAAAATCAGACGATGCTCATAAATTTGTTAGGGAGGCGATACAAGCTTTCCCAGAAATATATTTTTCTCGTTTAGTCGTTTTAGGTGAAGGTGATAGCGAAGAAATTGTACTGCCTAGACTTTTGAGCGCCAAAGGAGCACCCATTGATGAGTCGGCAGTTACGATTGCTCCGCTTGGAGGGCGACACGTAAACCATTTTTGGCGATTATTGGCAGGTTTGCAGATCCCCTTTATCACTTTGCTTGATTTAGATGTTGCTCGGTACCAAGCTGGATGGGGACGCATAAAGTATGTGAATGACAATTTTAGAAAATTCAAACCGAAAAATTTATTACCTGATAATTTTGGCATTCCTGATTGGAATGACAATGTACAGAAAGTTCGTCAATTTGGGCATTATTTAACAGAGCTAGAACAAAGGGAAGTGTACTTTTCATCCCCTTTAGACTTAGATTTCGCCATGTTGCTCTCTTACGCAAAGGCGTATGGAGTGACTAGAGAAGCGCCTGATGAAACCACAAAAGTTTCAGTTTTAGGTAAAAGTCATAATGATTCGACTCAGTACAGTCCCGAAGAATTGGAGCTTTTCTTACCTTATCATCGCCTTTTCAAACTTGGTAGCAAACCCGCAGCGCATATTGAAGCTATGGCTAAACTTAGTGATGATGACCTATTGGCAAATATGCCTGCATCATTAAGTAGATTAGCTGATGCTGTGATCGCCAAACTCGAATCATTACCAGAGTGATATCGATAGATGAGTGGAAGCCTGCTGATGGACTGATACTGGAGCCTAATGCTGAAATAGCAGCTAAAGAAACTAATAGATGTTTGGGCTTAACAGCAGGTCCTGGTGCTGGTAAATCAGAAATGCTTGCACAACGGGCAGACTTCCTTCTCAGAACAGGTACATGCCCATATCCTAAGCGAATACTAGCAATATCCTTTAAGGTAGATGCCAGCAAAAACCTTAAAGAACGTATATACAAAAGATGTGGTGCAGCCCGTGCTTCACGATTCGACAGTTATACATTTCATGCATTTGCGAAACGCATAGTTGATAGGTTTAGAGTGCTATTAACAGGTACTGATGCCTTGCCACCTAACTATAGAATAGGCAATCAAAAAGTTACTGGGAAACAGATTACGTTTCAAGAATTAGTCCCTCTAGCAATTAAGATCCTTCAAATCTCATTAATAGCTAGAAATGCGATTAGACAAACTTACAGCGATGTCTTTCTTGATGAGTTTCAGGACTGCACGAACCTCCAATACGAGCTAGTCAAAATTGCTTTTCTAGGATCCAATATTCGTTTGACAGCGGTCGGTGACACTAAGCAAAAAATTATGGGGTGGGCTGGAGCGTTGGACGGTATTTTTCTCAAGTTCCAATTCGACTTTAATGCTGTACCACTAAACATGTATCGTAATTTCCGCTCAAAACCCCGCTTACTCAGATTACAGAATGAGATTATCCGTGTTCTTGATCCAAAATCCGTTATGAAAGACGAACAACTTGTAGGTGAAGAGGGCGAGGTTTATTGCTGGAAATTCAACAATTGTAAGGAAGAAGCCGAGTGTATTGCCAATCAGGTAGAGTACTGGTTAAAAGAGAAACAAGTTCCCTTGTCTGAGATTGCAGTCTTAGTATCTAAGCAGCTGGATCTATATGCACATCAATTAATGTTGGCTCTTGAAAGCAGAGGGATACCATATCGCAATGAGCAACAAATGCAGGACATTACTGTAGAGCCTGCCGCTCGTTTAATTGTAGATTTTTTATCTTGTCTTTACGGTCAAAGAGAACCTAAGGCTTGGATTCGATTAATGAATTTACTGATCCCATTTGCAGATGATGAAATTCAAGCTAAGTCTCAACAACAGTATCATCGGTTTATGAAAGAGCAGAAAAAGGCTGTTGCTTTAGCTGAAGCTTTCGGTGAACCACAGGCCGGATGGTGGGATTTTGTACGGATTTTCTTAAAAAAAATTGGTTTAGGTACATTAACAGCACTCTCACCCGACTACGAAACGAAAAGTAGACTAGTAGATGTTGTAAATGAAACTAAATCTCGTATCGAAGAATTGTTAAACCTCGAACCTGACTTGCCAAAAGCTTTAAATCGTTTTTCAGATGACCAAGCAGTTCGCATTTTAACCATTCATAAGAGCAAAGGGCTAGAGTTTGATTCTGTAATAATAATGGCCATTGAAAACGAGATATTTTTTGGAGACCAGAATGAAAATCGCTGTGCGTTTTTTGTTGGGGTTTCCAGAGCCAAACAACGACTAGTTCTTACTCATGTCGATGAAAGGAAAATACCACCAAACTACAGTAAAAGATGGAGCAATAATAGGACTCCACAGCAAGAGTACTTGGATTATGCCTTGCCGTTTTCGGACTTCGTGCAGTAAGATAGAGTTGATATTCCTATTAAATTTACTACCTGAATAACGAATAAAGTTGAACAGCTACAGTATGATGATTTTGTGAATATATTGCGTTAGTAAACCAGTTTAAATTAAAGGAGATTTATATATGTTGTGCGCTTGTTGTGGGAAAAAACTTGCCAATGGGATGATTCGTAAGCGAGATACTACTACCGGTGAGAAATATAAATCTTGTCCTCACTGTTCTGATGCAAACGGCAAAGAACATGTACTCCACAAATATCCTCAAGAATTTGGCAAAACCTCTGCACGAATAACGGCCAAGAATCCCGACGGGTATCAAAGCTACTGTATTTCATGCAGGAGATTAACAAAGGGTGAGTCATCACATAATTACACCAATGGTCGAGCTTGCAGTAGTTTAAAATAGAGGATAGCCAACTAAGGCCCTTAATAAAACAAAGCGCAGGTCATCTAATGACATACATATCTTGGAGATGAGTATGAAGCTGCTATACCTCGTTTAGTTAATAATTGAAAATAAATACAGATGTGCACTGAACCCCAGTCACTGGGTTAACCAATTACTGGGGCTTAAAGTAAAGATCTTTCAGATCTCCAGTTCCAAACTTTAATTCCAAGTTTCGAACTTTAATTCCAAGTCTCAAACTTTAATTCGATCGCACAACGATGTGCATTATCTACCTATTCTTACTCAACTGTTACGCTCTTGGCGAGATTCCGTGGTTGGTCAACGTCTGTGCCTTTGATTATGGCGACATAATAAGACAGCAACTGTAATGGCAATGTGTAAATAATCGGTGCTATCGCCGCTGCGCAATGGGGTACATTGATAACACGCATGGTTTTATCGCTTTTAAAGTGGGCTTCTTTATCAGCGAAGACATACATGATACCGCCTCGGGCGCGCACTTCTTCAACGTTGGATTTTAGCTTTTCGAGTAACTCGTTATTGGGGGCCACTACAATGACGGGCATCTCATCATCAATCAGCGCTAATGGGCCATGTTTAAGCTCGCCTGATGCATACGCTTCGGCGTGAATATAGGAAATCTCTTTAAGTTTTAACGCGCCTTCCATCGCGATAGGGTATTGATCGCCACGGCCTAAGAACAAACTATGCTGCTTGTCTGCGAACTCTTCAGCTAGGTCTTTAATGCCTTGCGTTAGACTTAAGGTTTCTTCTAATTTGCTTGGTAGACTGTGTAGCCCATCAACAATTGCTTTATGGTCAACGTCGCTCATGCCGTTATGTTTACCTAAGGCTAATGTCAGCATTAAGAAGCCGGTGAGCTGAGTGGTAAAGGCTTTTGTTGATGCAACGCCAATCTCGGCCCCTGCTAATGTCATAAAGGCAAGGTCAGATTCGCGTACCAGTGATGAACCAGGTACGTTACAAATCGCTAAGCTCGATGTATAGCCCAAGCTTTTTGCTAAGCGCAAAGCGGCCAAAGTATCGGCTGTTTCACCCGATTGAGATATGGTAACCAGCAAGCTATTTGGGTGAACAAAAGATTTGCGATAACGAAATTCTGAAGCAATTTCAACATTGCATGATACGTTGGCATATTGCTCTAACCAATATTTCGCTGTCATGCCTGAGTGATAGCTGGTGCCACAGGCGACGATTTGCACGTGTTTAATGTTCGCTAAAACTTCATCGGCTCCTTGACCAAAAATATTCGGGCTGATGTCGTGTTCACCTAAACGGCCTTGTAAACAGTTGCGCACAACCGTTGGCTGTTCATGGATTTCTTTTAACATGTAATGACGATAACCGGCTTTGTCTCCCGCATCGTGCTCGATATCAGACTCGACGATATCACGCTCTACTACTTGACCGCTGTGGTTGAACACCGTGACACTGGTACGGGTGACTTCTGCTACATCGCCTTCTTCAAGGTACATAAAACGACGCGTGACGGGTAATAGTGCCATTTGGTCTGAGGCAATAAAGTTCTCCCCGATACCAAAACCGATAACCAGCGGACTGCCAGAGCGTGCAACGATCATGCGATCAGGTTCATGCTTATCGATAATTACCGTGCCATATGCGCCTTTAAATTTACTTACTGCGGTGCGAACCGCTTGCAGTAAATCAACGCCTTGGTCTAATTCGTAATGCACTTGGTGAGCAATCGACTCAGTGTCGGTATCTGAGCTAAAACCGTAGCCTTGAGCTGAAAGTTCAGTGCGCAGGTGCTGGTAATTTTCAATGATGCCATTGTGTACCACAGCGACACGTTCGCTGGAAAAATGCGGATGGGCATTCGCTTCGGTTACACCGCCGTGTGTTGCCCAGCGCGTGTGCGCAATACCCACGCTGCCTTTAACAGGATTATTGTGTAAAGCGTCGGCTAATTCTTTCACTTTACCGGTGCGTCGGACACGGGTTAGATTGCCTTCGGTATCGAGTAAGGCAACACCAGCAGAGTCGTATCCACGGTATTCCAAACGTTTTAGGCCTTCTAGTAATATTTCTACTACGTTACGCTCTGCAATCGCGCCGACTATTCCACACATAGGTTATGCTCCAATTCTTTTAGTTTGTGCGCAAATGACCTTCACGCCCTGTTTTTCAATATGTTTTTTATCGCTGTCAGCGATCAAATCATCAGTAACCAGTATCGATATTGCCAGCCATGGCAATTCAACATTGGGTATTTTACGTTGTAATTTTTCTGATTCTGCCAACACGATCACGTCGTTAGACACTTCAGCCATCACTTGACTCAGTTGAGTCAGTTCATTGAAAGTAGTTGTGCCTTTTTGTAGGTCCAACCCAGCGGCCCCAATAAATGCTTGGTCAAAATTGTAGGCACGTAATACTTGCTCTGCCATTTTTCCTTGAAACGCATGTGACTGTGGATCCCAAGTGCCGCCCGTCATTAACACTTTGGGTTCATTTTCGCTTTCTAATAGCGAATTCGCCACATGTAATGAGTTTGTCATCACGACTAAACCAATTTTGCTTGCAAGTTCAGGGATCAGTGCCGCTGTCGTGCTTCCGCTATCAATAATAATACGGTTGTGATCTTTGATAAGTGTGGCCGCGACTTTAGCGATGGCAATTTTGCGAGCTGAAAGTTTTTCGCTGGAAAGCTCAGACGAGCCTTGGGGCAAGGGCACTGCACCACCAAATTTACGCAGTAACAAACCATTATTTTCGAGCTCTGTCAGATCCTTACGGATCGTGACCTCAGAAGTAGTAAGCAGCTTTGCCAGCTCATCGACCATGACTTCACGGTGCTCATGTAGGCGGTCGATAATCGCGCGGCGGCGCTGTTGAGTGTTTCGTTTTTGCATAATTCGAAATATATATCTTTCGAAACGAAAGATAAAGGGATTATTTTGTCTCTTTTAAAGCGAATACTCAGTAAGTAGGCAACATACAGTAAATATATGGTGTTGGATGCTGCGGTGTTAAATAGAAGGATATTTAAGTCAACAGATAAGGTTTTAAATGACTTACGTGTTTGTAACTTCAGCAGTGACCATGCTGAATAAGTGGTGGTTGATTCGCCCATAATGAAAAAGGTTCTACTGACATAGTAGAGCCTTCTCTGTTGTTTAGTTTTGTTGCTATCAGCAATGCGTTAAGTGCTAATAATCCTTAAGGCTTGGTTGGACGCTGCCACCCACTAATATTGCGTTGCTTCGCTCGAGCGATGGCCAACTCTTCATCAGCTACTGTTTTAGTTATCACTGAACCAGCACCAACGGTTGCTTGATTACCAATTTGAACTGGTGCTACCAATGCGCTATTCGAACCAATAAACGCACCATCACCGATAATCGTTTTTGATTTATTCACCCCATCGTAGTTACAAGTAATTGTGCCTGCACCGATGTTGGCACCAATCCCTACTGTTGTGTCGCCTAAGTACGACAAGTGGTTAGCTTTAGAGCCTTTACCCAATGTCGTTTTTTTCATCTCGACGAAATTACCGACGCGGGCATTTTCATGCATAACCGTGCCCGGACGCAGGCGAGCATAAGGTCCCACAGAGCAATTCTCACCAACCACGGCTTGATCTAACATGCTGTTAGCCTCGATGGTGACGCCATCGGCAATTTCACAGTCTTTTAGAATACAGTTAGGGCCTATTGTCACATTAGAACCAAGTTTCACCGTGCCTTCGATTACCACGTTCACGTCAATGACGATGTCTTGTCCGACGATAATATCGCCACGTAAATCAAAACGGTGGGGGTCGAGTAAACTCACACCTTGCATCATGAGTTCTTCGGCCTGTTCAAATTGAAAGGCGCGTTCTATGGCAGCGAGTTGCTTACGATTATTAATGCCTTCCACTTCCACTTCACTGGTAGGCTGCGCCGCTTTAATGATTTTGCCTTCGTTGGCAGCCATTTCAATCACGTCGGTTAAATAAAATTCGCCTTGAGCATTGTTGCTGTTCAAATTCGCTAACCAGCGTTTTAGATCTTTACCATTTAATACCATCATGCCGGTATTAATCTCATTGATTTGACGCTGGGCATCACTGGCGTCTTTATGTTCAACGATAGCCGTCACTTGATCGCCTTGACGAATAATGCGGCCCATTCCTGTTGGGTCAGCAACGTTAACCGTCAGCAGCGCAACATCGGCCTGTGCTTTTGTTTGTAATAAATTATGCAGAGTATTGGCTTTTATAAGCGGCGCGTCTCCCACCAATATAAGTACATCTTCGTTGTCATTGATATAAGGTACTGTTTGTTGCACAGCGTGACCGGTCCCAAGCTGCTCTGCCTGTAAACACCAGTTTAACGCGTTGTGCCCAAGGGCATATTGTAGTTGCTCTGCCTGATGGCCATAGACCAAGTTGATAGAATTAGCGCCCAACTGGTTTACTGTATCAATAATTCGTTGAACCATTGGCTTAGCGCCAATTGGGTGTAAAACCTTAGGCATTGAAGACTTCATACGCGTCCCTTTGCCTGCTGCGAGTATTACGACTGAAAATGACATGAAGTATCCTGAATCTAATGAAGTGGGGGTATTTTACTGATGCGGGAAAAAACTACCAGTGCTCGATCTTTTATCAGGTAAGTGACGTAAAAATATTTATTAATTGATGCAACCAAACAATAACTTTGCAACCAAAGTACAATGTCCTTATTTTGGTCGCTTGCTTATAATAGAGTTATTAAGGTAAATTTACCGACCTAACCGTATTATCAGCAGATTATGTGGCGAACAATATATAAAACTTAGTGTATATGTTGTTTTTTATGAAATAATTTGCGTAAAAAAAGGTCTTTGGTTTAACGTGAGCAATTAATTAGTCGCACCAGAGTTAATGAATAACTGGGTGCACTAATAAGCAGTTAAGCCGTTTTTTAGTTTATTTTATACAGGGTAGTTTGTGAATATTTTTCGGACCTTACATCGCAGTATCTTACTGCTCTTTGTCGTTGTTGTTATATCTATAGTGACGTTGGTACACTTTAGCGTATCTAAAATCGTTGCAGAGCAAAGCCGTGCTCAACAACAATCCCACTCTCCTGCATTAGAGCTGATTGTTCAGCAACTGATGAAACCACTGCATATATCTGAAACCCTCGTAAAAGCCAAAGAATTACAAGATTTAATGGGAGCACAGTCTATTGATGAAGATGCTGTGTTTGCCAGCCTTAAACGATTGCACCGCGAATTTGGTATGAATTTTTTTATCGCTAGCGAAAAAAATAGACGCCAGTATTATTCCGATGGCACCACTACTGAGCTGGTAGAAGGTGACGTAAGTTGGTATTTCAAATACAAAGATTCAGCGCAGAATGAAATTGCCGATATTGGAAAATGGGAAGATACCCACTTCTATATTGATTTAAAGGTCTTTGACGAGAATCAACGTTTTCTTGGTTTTTTCGGTGTGGGTAAAAGCCTGCGCAGCTTTTTAGATATTTTTGCGCGCTATAAAGAAACCTATGGATACGACTTTATTTTTGCCGATCAAGACAGAAATATTACGTTGTCATCGGACCCGAAGTTGGTAGCAGCGAATTCAGAGTTTACTAATTTGACCAATTTACCTTGGTTTAAAGACTTGTCAGAAGAAGAGCAGCAAGGCTCGTTGAATAATCTATTGGTGAAAATCAATGGTTATGATTTTTTAATAGCAGAATTGAATATTCAACCGTTTGATTGGACTTTATACTTGATGACGCCCCTTGAGTCTCGTCAAACTGAGATCAGCCGTGGCTTTATTTTTAGTATTGTCACCTTGTTAGTGCTTATTTTTGGCTTATTTTTGATTATTTACAATCTGTTGTATTACTTCAAAAAAGACATGCAAAAAACCCGTCAGATTGACGTATTAACTGAACTGCCTAACCGCGCAAGTATGTCACTGATGTTTGATGGCTTTATGTATGAAAAATCATCTGTGAGCTTGGTCTTAATTAACCTAGACAATTTTAAATCAATCAATGAAACCCACGGTCGTAAAGCGGGTGATATCGTTTTGCGTCAGATTGCTTCGATGTTGCAGTTGGAGTTAAGAAAGCAAGACATACTGGGTCGTTGGGGCGGTGAGGAGTTCTTGTTATTGCTTCCAAATACGGGTCCTCATGAAGCGGTTGATGTGGCAGAAACCGTACGCAATCGTTTAGCCAATATGACGATTACCACGGGCAGTATGTCCATTCAAATGACTGCGAGCTTTGGTGTTTCGTTCACCGCTATTCCTCGGACCATTAATGAGGTGATTGCCGCCGCAGACGACGCGCTTTTCGCCGCTAAGCGAGAAGGGCGAAATGTGGTGCGCTTACAGCTTATTGCGGAGCATTAAAGGTACTCAAATACGTATTTAAAGAGCAGGTTTAATTTTTAACCTGCGTCTTTCAATGATACCAGTGGCTAACACTACGCCACTTATTACTAACACAACGCCTGCCCACATTAACGTAGTGAACGTTTCACCTAACAAAATAATTCCCCACATAATGCCAAATGCTGGGATCAAGTATGCAACCATTAAAGCATTGCTTGGCCCTACATTGGCTATTAAACGAAAATATAATAAATAGGCTAAGGCAGTACACAAACTCCCTAAGGCAATGGCATCGATCCAGCTGCTGGACGAGGGTAAAGAGCTGGGCATAAACCAAATGTTTAAAGGCAGTAAACATAAAGTCGCCGCAAATAAACTGCCCGCGGCTAAAGCCATCGGGCTTACATCGCTTAAATACTGCTTTGTGAAACAGCCAGCATAGCCATATAAGGCAGTGGCAACAAGCGTGGCGAGTGTGGGTAATACGGCGAGCGCGTTGAACGCAGCCGCTTGAGCTGCACTGAGTATGGCCACCCCGAAAAAGCCAATGACTAACCCGACAACGGCTAAACCTGATATACGCTGTTTTAACCATAGTAGACCGATAAGTGCGCCAAACATCGGAGCGGTGGCATTCATAACAGAAGCGTAACCAGCACCAATGTGCAATAGACTATAGCTGAAAAGGCAAAAAGGGATGGCGGTATTGGTTAGTCCCACGATAAGGATCCCTCGCCAATGCTTGGTTATTTGCGCCAAGGCGACGCGATTACAAACAAAGGGCAGCAATATAAGACTGGCAACACCTGCGCGCATAGTGATTAGGCTAATAGGGCCAAACTCAGGCGTTGCAGTACGAGTGAAAATAAAAGCGGCACCCCAGATACCGGCAAGAAAAATGAGCTCAATAAAATGACGCGCTTGCATAAATGTTCCTTATTGCGCTTATTTAGTATGACGTGCACTAAATTGTGAGTTTTCCAATTGCAGTAAATAGGCTTTGCGTCTTAAGCCGCCTGCGTATCCGGTCATTGTGCCGTTAGCACCGATTACTCTATGGCAAGGGACAATAATGGATATAGGATTTTTACCATTGGCACTGCCAACTGCTCGTACCGCTTTAGGATTGTCTAAGCGCTTAGCAATATCCCCGTAACTGCAGGTTTGCCCGTAAGGAATATCGCATAACAATTGCCAAACTTTGCACTGAAATACCGTTCCTGTTGGCGCTAAGGGTAAATTGAACACTTCCCGTTCGTTATTGAAGTATTCGCTCAGTTGCTGCTTGGCCTTGCGTAATAAAGGGTGCTGGCTTGGCGGCTGCTCTTGCTGCTCAACGTACGTAATGGCGCTGATACCTAAATCGTTAGCACTTATTTTTAATAGACCCGTCGCGGTCGATAAATAGTCATATGATTGATTACAATCTTTGGGGGGGATCATCAGGCAAGACTCCATAAGGTAAACGTTAAATAGCTGCGCCAAGGGCACGCTTTATCGGCTTCAATACTATGTAATAGTAATTGTTTTTTGATGACTAAATCGCTGCTTAACCAAATGTCAACCTGAGATTGCCCGCGTAAATTAGCATAAGCTACCGTCCATGGACCAATGCCTTTTAGTGATAGCCAGTCATCTGGAGGCGCATCGGGTTGTTGCTGATAAAATGAGGCAAAGCGACGAAGGGTTTCCCGGCGGCTATTTGGCATACCTAAGAAACTAAGGTCACTATTAGCAATTGCCTCGGCAGTAGGAAAATAACGACTGATCAAGGGGCTTTTCTCTGGGGCCAGCGGAATAAGCTGGCCAAGCACAGCCACCAGTTTTGTCGCCAGATTGATGGCCGCAGTAACGGATATTTGCTGCCCTAATATAGCTCGGCAGCCCGCTTCAAAGGTATCCCAAACACCAGGAATCCGCATACCGGGAGTGATGTGCTCGTTGCTTAGACCACTTTGAATAAGCTGCTTATCTATGGTCATGCTATCGGCATCTAGATCCAGTATTCGCCTTATATTGTGCAGTGCGGGTTTGAGCTGATGCAAATTATCTAGACTCAAGGTCACGATAAAGCGATGCTTATGAGGTTGATGTTGAGCGTGAAAATATCCGCGGCTGCCATTGAGTAGGATGCTGCGAGAATAGCTGGTGTCATCGAGCCATTCACAATCTTTTATCGCACGGCGAGCCAGAAAGTCTCGTAATTGGGGCCAATTGTAAGGCGGGCGATAAGCAAGGGGAATGACAATGGGTTGCAATAAGTCAGTTGGTTTTATGCGCAATTCTTTCGGTGTGCGACGCATTACACGTTGCATGTTGTATTGTAAGCGTCTGGCGTCGTTGAACCCTGCTGCATCGGCAACATGATCTACCGGAAGTTGTGTATGCTGAAGTAACTGCTTGGCAAACAAAATTTGTTCATATAGCTGATATTGCTTCGGGCTGAGCCCGATATGGCGTATAAATAACTGACGCAAGTAGCGATCGCTTATTCCAAGTTTTGCGGCAATTTGGCTCATATTCAGGTGCAAATTTTTATTAAGCAGTGCCATGGCTCGAGTGACGGTGGTATCGACGCCATTCCATGCGTGAGAATGAGGTGCGCTGTCAGGCCGACAACGTAAGCAGGGGCGATACCCCGCGAGCATCGCCTGTGGCGCCAACGTGAAGTACTCGACATTTTCTTCCAGAGGGAGTTTCGCCGGGCAAATTGGGCGACAAAATATTCCGGTTGATTTGACCGCAATAAAAAAACGTCCATCGAAGCGAGGATCTCGGGATAATCTAGCTTGCTGAAAATGTTGTGTCGTGAGCATGAGTGAACCGAATGTGTTAAGTCATGGACTAATAATAATCCGCTGAGCCATTATTATGCGTCGAAAGCGGAACTCAAAGCAAAATAGTCGCTCACATAGAGGGGGCGTAATTGCTTGTTGAATTTTAAGGCTAATACAGCTGATAATACGCGGCCGTTTTACCTATAGTCAGTAAAAGGAAGTTACTATGTTTTTTATCGCTATTTTGGAGCTAACCATTTCACGTGTTTAAATATTTTTTATTGTTGAGTATGGTTTTTTCTAGTCTTGTTTGTTCCCAAGCGTGGGGCGAAGAGTGGCTTGATGACTTTGCAAAACGCGTGAAGGGCAAGACGGCAAAGCAACGAGTGCCTGGATATTTGTTTGCCTTGATTGAAGAAGGTAAGCCGGCAAAAATGGTAGTGTCGGGCAAAACAGCCAGTAACGGCTCGGCTATTACCCCAGATACCGTATTTCGTTTAGCGTCAGTATCGAAAACGTTTACGTCTATTCTAATGGCGAAGATGGTCGAAGAAAATAAGCTTAGTTGGCAAACGCCAGTGACAAATATGACCAATGAGTTCACGTTTGAGAACACTAAGAATCTACAGTTAGCCCATGTGATTGGTCAATCTAGTGGCTTTTCACCGAATGCTTATGACAACCTAATTGAAGCCAATTATCCGGTAAAACGTGTGCTAAACATGTTAACTGCGCTAAAGCCTTTGTGTACGCCGGGTGAATGTTACACCTATCAAAATACGCTATTTGGTGTGATAGAAGAATATTTTGAAGAAAACAATACGTCTTATCGGCAACAATTAGAAGATGAAGTGTTGCTACCGCTTAATATGAAAGGCTCAAGCGTGGGACGAGAAGGACTTGAGGCCTCTTCCTCTTGGGCTAAGCCACACGTCGCAATAGCCAAAAATAAGTGGCGCAGCGTAGCGGTTAGTGATGATTATTATCGTTATTCACCGGCGGCCGGGGTTAACGCTAATGGTGCTGATATGGTTAAGTGGGTAGGGGCATTATTAGGCGAAAAACCAAATATTATTGGACCGCAAATTATTGATCAGGTAACGCAGCCCAGAGTCAAAACTAAGCGCGAAATGCATCGTCGCTTGTGGAAACGCTATTTAAAAGATGCGCACTATGGCCTTGGTTGGCGTGTGTACGATTTTGATGGCCATAAATTGAATTATCATGGTGGCTGGGTAAAAGGTTATCGAGCTGTTGTGTCTTTTGCGCCGGATCAGAAAGTCGGATATTTTATGCTGATGAATGCGGAGTCGAACCTTATCAATGATTTTACTGCGGATTTTTGGGCCAGTTATTTTGAACAATACGATGAGAAGCAAAAACTACTAAGCGGCAGCGTTAAACCATAATAGCTGCGACTTCACGATGTATACTATCTAAGTATTAAAAATTAAGTATAAAAAAAGCCCCGTTTAACGATATTAAACGGGGCTTTTTATTATGTGTTGATCAACCTTTAATTGGTTTTTAAGTAGGTATAACCTTTTAAGCAGTCTTCGTAAAAGTCGGTCCACTTCACGGCTTCTCGTGGTTTCATATCGCCACTTGAAATATGCTGATCAATCATGCGTTTCATCGATTGCGCCATGGCATCAGGATTGTATTGCATGATAGACAACACATCTTGCACCGAAGAGCCTTTAACAACCTCTTCGATGTAGAAATCTTCAGGGTCATCATCATCACCAAAAATGTGAACCTCGTTAAGACGGCCAAAAAGATTGTGCATGTCGCCCATAACATCTTGGTAAGCGCCCGTTAAGAACAAACCTAAATAATAGTCTTCACCCTTTTTAAGAGGTGGCATCGGCAGAACATCAGATATGCCATGTTCCACAACGAATTGATCAAGTTTGCCGTCGCTGTCACAAGTAATGTCCACTAGGGAGCAGTTTACTGTGGGTTCTTCATTCATGCGTGAAATCGGTACCACGGGCAATACTTGGTCGATAGCCCACGTATCAGCAGCGGACTGAAACACTGAAAAATTACATAGGTATTGTGATGATAAATTATAATCAAGTTCTTGCAGTTCCTCTGGCACAAAGTCAGCATCTTTTAAGCGATGCTGTAATTTCACCATAATCTGCCAGTACAATGTTTCAATTTTAGCCAATTCTTCGAGCGTAATAACCCGCAATTTGAACGCACCAATGGCTTGCTCTTTCCATTGTGAGGCGTCATTAAAAATCTCCTGCAGATTGTTCTGCGTATCAACACTTTCCGCTAACTCACGAATATTGCCTAACAGAATATGATCGGTGGGCAGTTCGTCAGTGGGTAACTCAGCGCTATTAGCGCGGATTTCACCGACGACTTGCGCAACCACACAACTGTGATGAGCGGTTATGGCGCGGCCACTTTCGCTTACTAGGGTAGGGTGAGGGACTTTCTCTAAATCACACACTTCACGCATGCCATAAACGACATCGGCCACGTATTCATCCATGGTGTAATTGCGAGATGAGTCATTAGTTGATTTACTGCCGTCGTAATCGATACCTAAACCACCACCGACATCAACGTATTCTAATTTGAAGCCCATGCGATGTAATTCAGCGTAAATACGCCCGCCTTCACTGATGGCTTCTTTTACTGCTCGAATATCGGTTAACTGACTACCGATATGAAAATGTAGCAACTTTAAGCAGTCACCCATACCTTCACTTTCTAGGTAGCGAGCAGCGCAAATCATTTCGCTGGTGGTCAAACCAAATTTAGCGCGATCACCGCCGGAGCTTTCCCATTTGCCACGGCCTTTAACCGTCATTTTAGAACGCAGTCCGATGATAGGCATAACGTCCAGCTGCTTGGCTGCGTTAACCAGTAAACTTAACTCTGAGTATTTCTCGATAACCACAATCATTTCGCGGCCCAATTTACGGCCAAGCAGTGCTAAGCGCATAAATTCAGCGTCTTTATAGCCATTCAAAATAGTCAGCGAATCAATGTTGGTGTTGTAAGCCATAACGGTGATGAGCTCAGCCTTAGAGCCCGCTTCTAAACCGTAATTGAAGGGCGCACCGGCATCTACTATCTCTTCAACGACTTCACGCATCTGATTGACTTTAACCGGATAAACACCCATGTATTTGCCCTTGTACTGGGCTTCTTCAATGGTACTCATAAAGGTTTTATTGAGTGCCGCAACTTGTGAACGCAATATATCGTGAAAACGCACAACAACGGGAAATTGAATACCTTCTTGCTTAATCTCGTCGATGACAGATTGAAAGTCGATACGCATATTTTTATTTGCGAGATCAGGGGTAATATGTAAATTACCGTTAGCGCCGATCTCGAAGTAACCTGCACCCCAACGCTTTACGCCGTATACGCGCTCTGCGTCATCGATTGTCCAATCAGTTTGTTCTGCCATTACCTTAAATACCTAATTGCGGGACCTTAAAGTCGCGCATTATAGTGAACAAATATCTTCAGCGCTATGGTGGCGAAGATAGTTTAGTGAAATCTTTAATTGTCGAATAACTGGCCAATCACGGGATGTTATTTCCCGTTACAAAAAGGCATAAACGTTCTCACAAACTTTACCCTTAGAAACTTACAGCTGTGACCTTCAGCCTAAGATCCTGACGAGCATATCTCATCAGCGAAATACATTAAACCATTGCAACATTATCGATTTAAGGTGAATGGCGCGTATTTTGCTGGTCTAAAGGTATATTTTTTACGTTCTACATCTATACTCGCGATTAAAAGCGCAAAGTTGAAAACTGACTCGCTGCTAATTATCCACGTAAAACTTCCCTGAAGAACAAACATTGCTTGACGAAACACCTGCGCTGGTACAGGTTGTTACTCGTGAACAAACCCTATTTAAACGGAGCCAAACGGTACGCTTATGCATGATAACAACAGTACTACACCATCGGTCGATGACCCTGAACATATATTAGAATTACGCCACTTAACCATTGATGATTATGCAGATGTAAAAGAGTTGATGGACATCGTATATGCACAAGTTGGTGGCGCTTGGCCTTTGAAAAATTTTCAAGCACAGTTGAATGTTTTTCCCGAAGGACAGATCTGTATTGAAGATAAAGGCAAAGTCGTAGCGGCCGCTATATCAGTTATTATTGACTATGATAAATTTGGTGATAAACACACTTACGATGATATAACTGGTGATGCGTATATGTCGACGCACGACCCCAAAGGTGATGTATTATACGGGATCGATTTATTTGTATCCCCTGAATATCGTGGATTGCGTTTAGGACGCCGTTTATACGAGGCTCGTAAAGATGTATGTCGAAATCTAAATTTGAAATCGATTGTAGCCGGTGGTCGTATTCCAAATTACGCCAAGCATGCAGCACAGATGTCACCCTACGAATATGTCGAGTTAGTTAAGTCTAAAGACCTACACGATCCTATTTTAACCTTTCAGTTATCAAATGGCTTTGAAGTCAAACAATTACTTAAAGCCTACTTCCCTGAAGATAGAGCCTCTCGGGGTTATGCCACGCTTCTGCAATGGCATAACATCTATTATGATGCAGAAGAGCCAGGCCCATTGGCTAGCCAGCGCAACTCGGCGCGCATCGGTTGTATTCAGTGGCAAATGCGTTACTTCAACGATATTCCTGAATTACTTCAACAAGTAGAATACTTTGTTGATGCGTTGTCAGACTACAAATGTGATGTGGCACTTTTCCCCGAGTTCTTCAACGCCCCTTTGATGGGTATTAAACACGCCGATTCTTCGATAGATGCTATATGGAATTTGGCAACTTATACCGATGAAATACTCACAGAAATTTCGCGTTTGGCGGTGTCTTACAATATTAATGTCATTGCTGGTTCGGTACCTGTTATCGAAGATGATGAATTGTATAACGTGAGTTATTTTTGTCACCGAGATGGACGAGTAGAAAGCCAATATAAATTGCATCTGACACCACATGAGAAGAAAGATTGGATCATGCAAGGGGGCAATAAGCTACAAGCCTTTGACACCGATTTTGGCAAGGTGGGCATTCTAATTTGCTACGATGTGGAGTTCCCTGAACTGGGTAGATTGCTTGCTGAACAAGATGTTCAGATCCTATTTGTACCCTTCTGGACGGATACCAAAAATGGTTATTTACGGGTACGTAGATGTTCCCAAGCAAGAGCTATCGAGAACGAATGTTATGTGGCAATTGCTGGTAGTGTGGGTAACTTACCAAAGGTCGATAATGTTGATATTCAATATGGTCAGACTGCTGTTTTTTCGCCTTCTGATTTCTCGTTTCCTCATGATGCGATCGTATCTGAAACTACTCCTAATACTGAGATGACACTGATAGTTGACCTTGATTTTGATAAATTGAAACAGCTCAAAAACGAAGGTTCAGTACGTAACTATCTTGATCGCCGCCGAGACCTATATGAAGTAAAATGGAAGGGCGAGTAGTAAGTAAGCATTTACTTTTTTATGGTCGGCATAGGATAGTAATACTTCCTGTGCTGACCATATTGTCTATTTTATTGTTAGCTATAAGTGTATAAAAAACATCATTGTTAGTAATTACTAACAAAATATTTTATTAACCTTCATACTGAAATACTTCTTCAATAGATTGACCAAATACTTCTGCAATTTTAAAGGCCACTTCAAGCGTTGGTGAATACTTACTTTTTTCAATGGCCATGATTGTTTGGCGTGTTACACCGACCAATTCTGCTAACTCTTTCTGCGTCATTTCATCAGCAAAAAATCGTAATTCTCGAACCTTATTTTTGATGGGTACATTTGCCACACTAGGCACCTTTTCTATAAAAAAATAATTGACTCGTAAAACGTGCCAACTCGGAAATAATAAAACTGAACAGTAAAATATTAGCCGTCAAAAGTGGTAATACTTGGATGACTTCTGATGTGTCAGTTGGGGCGAAAAATTCGTTCAATAGAATGCGTCCTAAGGATATCATCACACCTAAAATTAAGAAGGCATAGCCAATGCTATTCGCCTTTAATTGATAAAGTTTATCACGCTCATCTGCTTTTTGTTGAGCGTCATCAGGATTGAAAATTTCAATGATAATATGAAAAACAATCTCAACTATTATCATCATAATAATGGCTTTTAAAAATAACTCACCCGCAAATTGTTTTGCCTCATTGACAGGCAGGTCAGTCAAACTTTGTAAACGTATAAAATAATAACTAAAGATAAATACAGTTGTGACCAGTGACAGCCAAATACTTTTCTCTTTAAACGACATACGATTACTATCTCATAAATTAATATATAAAAAATATAGAATACAATCCTTATCGAGTGAATTATATTTAACTTTATGAGTGGTATTTAAAACTTAATGATTGTTTTTTTGATCATTATGTTATTTTTATTCACCTATATCTTCGTTCCACAATTCTGGTTTATCGCGAATAAAATCATTCATAAGTGAGATGCAAGCTTGGTTGTGCATCACGTCTATGGTGACACCGCGAGCCGTCAGTAGTGCTTCTTCTCCTTGGAATGTCTGGTTTTCGCCAATAACAAGTTTGGGAATGCCATAAAGTAATATTGTACCACTGCACATGCTACAGGGTGACAAAGTAGTATATAAGGTTGACGCTTGGTATACGCTAGCTGGTTGACGACCTGCATTATTCAGTGCATCCATTTCGCCATGTAGAATAGGGCTGCCACTTTGTACGCGCTTGTTGTGACCTCTACCAATAATTTCGCCTTTGTAAACTAATACCGAACCAATGGGGATCCCCCCTTCTTCAAGCCCAAGTTTTGCTTCATCGATGGCAGCTTGCATAAATTTGTCTATCATACAGTTCTCATTATTTTTGCTAGTGCAGAAGAATATTATCGCTTAATAAGCATCAAGCTCACAACCGTGTTTGATGGATTTTATGTCCATAGCTATTGATTAATGAGCGTTATTCCTCATTTACATAGACATTATCGAAATTTGTTTTCAGGGGAAGACGGTATAAATATTATGCTAGTATCTTCGCTGAGCTTAACTGCTTATTTTCGTTTATATTTTAGCTCTGTGTTTAGTGATAATTGGTAGCTTAATTTTGCCGCTATCGATTACTAAATCATGATTTAAAAAAGTGTCATGGGCTGTTGTTATCATTAATTAAAATACAGGAGAACAGAATGACATTATTGGTTGATACGCATTCACATACCGTTGCAAGCACTCATGCGTATAGCACAGTACAAGAATATGCTGTACAAGCAAAACTCAAGGGTATGCAGATGTTTTCGTTGACTGAGCATGGACCCACTATGCCAGATTCTCCTCACCCATGGCATTTTGGAAATCGACATGTGTTACCTCGGCTGGTTGACGGCGTCGCTATATTACGTGCCATTGAGGCGAATATTATGCCAGTAGATGGCGGCCATGATATACCCAATGGTCTTCATCCTTTTCTTGATTTTGCTATAGCAAGTTTTCATGAACCGGTTTTTGCTCCAGCCAGTAAAGCACAGAATACTAAGGCCATGATCGCAACTATCGAAACAGGCGATATTCAGATAATCGGCCATCCGGGCAATCCTAATTTCCCTATAGATATTGCGGAGGTTGTTCGAGCTGCAAAAGACAACAACGTAGTATTAGAAGTGAATAATAGCTCGTTCAAAGGCTCTCGCTCGGGGAGTGCGCCAAACTGTAAAAAGGTACTCGAGATAACTGATAAGCTTGACTGGAAGATTGTTTTTGCCAGCGATGCGCATGTTGCTTACGATGTGGGAAATGACGCGTTAAGTATGGCGTGTGCGAACGAAGTGGGTTTTCCGATGCACCGTATTGTTAATAGAGATGCCCATAGTTTCACGGCGTTCCTAGCGCAACACAATAAGCCTGTGGCAGTGGAACTTAAGGATTGGTTGAAGACACTCTAACGTCAGATTTCCATTTGAAGAATAAAAGACCGAAAGGTCAGCTAAGGCGCTGACCTTATCCACAACATTTTTTGAATTTTTTGCCACTTCCGCATATACAAGGATCATTGCGGTTAGGTGTTTTTTCAAACGTTTGGGTTCCAGGTAGGCTTAATAACGTATCGAGCTGTATGGTATTTTCTGATTTGGCTGAATCGACAATTATCTCGCCATAAAAATTGTGCTGTTTGAGAATAGTTTCAAGTTCGAGCTGTCTTTCCTGCGTTTGTACGCTCAACATAAGAGGGGCATTTTTACTGCCTAATTTTGTTTTACGTTGGGTGTTGTAACCAAAGTGTTGATATTTCTCCCGCGGATCTATGCGGCCTTTAAAGAAAAGTTTAGACATTTTTATTCCTATAAACGTTGAAAAAATGGGCGCAGATACTAGCAGCCTTTTCTCTAAGTCCCTATCAATTCTTAATTTATTATTAGGTAAGCAGATTTACCCTCTTCAAGTATTGCCATTAAAGGTATAAAAAACTACACGTAAGTATTTTGTTGGTTGTTTATTAGGCAATCATATTACTGTCTAATCCGCGACATCAGAGACCGACTCATATTCATTCAAGGATCCACCATGTTGAAAATTGCTAAAACCACTGCTGTTATAGTTATGTCTTGCTGTGTATTTTCTTTATCAGCACATGCCGACGTAAACGAAGATTTGCAAAATATTTGTACGATTGTTAAAGCAGATGATAAGGGTGAATTGCGCAAAAAAATGAAAAAAGTAGAGAGTGACTACCGTCTGAAATTACAAGACTACTACACAGGTATTAGCTGTGATGGTGAAAGTCTAATCCGTATTGCATTTTTAAATAATGCACTCGAAACGGGCGAGTTGATGATAAAAAAAATGCCAAAAAGTTTACTCAATACACCTGAAAGCGATGGTAAGACCTTGCGGGCTTGGGTATCAGAGCGTCAGCTAATGTCATCGCCTATTGCTACTGTGTTAAACGAGCGCATCTAGCCTTATAACAACGTATTTTAAGATGAAAAATTAGACAATAAAAAAGCGACTTTTTTAAAGTCGCTTTTTTATTTCTAACGTTCTGGACATCGATAAGAATGACGTATTGAATCGACCCACTTTGGTTGCTGCCTTATGAGCAGAATTTGTTTAATCCACAGGCGTGGTGACCGCAACTGGTTCTAAAAATATCTGCACATAAGATGCATATATGCTGATCATAATCACGGGTAGCACAATCAATAACCCCAAGCCCAGCGTAAACATTCCAAATAACAACATAGGGATTAAGATTAAGCCGTACCAAAAGAATGGTAGGGTATTTATAAAGCAGGCGACAAAGCTTAATCGTAGCGCGGCAAAGATAGATAAATCATGTCTAATGATTAAAACCGGTGCGAACCATAAGCCCATCATTAACGGAATAAGTAACAGGCTAGCTATTAAGATTGATAATAACAGTCCCTTTATATCAACATCCGCGGGTATAGTCTCAAGGTTTCCACTGAGCATCGCTGGGTACATATCTCCAAGTGCCAGCCACATTATTCCACCTGAAACCACCATACTGACAACGCCAAGCCCAACTAACTTCGCTACATTGTGTTTAAAGCCTGCAAACATATACTGGCTGGTAAATGCCCCTCCTTGCTGTGCTTCATAACAACCCAACATCAATCCCGCGATAAATACATAGTTTAATAAACCACTTAAAACTTGCCCCACCACGGGAATAAATGACATCAACAGTGAAAAGGCAAACCAAATTAGCATGCAGGTTACCCATGGGCCCGGTGCACGCTTAAATTGCTGTTTACCTTCCCTGAGCCAAGTGACGACATCGCGTGTTTTACAGACTTTGGGGAATACTAGGCGATAGGCACCGCCGTCAGGCGATGAAGGGGAGTAGGGAGACGACGGCATACTGAACTTTACTCGTAGTTGTTTTCGAAAATAGAATGATTAGATATGTATCCTGACAAAGTGAATAGGCAAGAACAAGAAATAACCACGCTTAATGTTGTAACTCAGTGTTGCCAATGTCCCACATTTACACGCAGTTAGCATTACATTTTTATTTAAAGACCCGGAATTTCAATCGCTTATGATTTGGCATGATAATCGCATTAGGTTGGTCAAAGGTTATTATCAAATTGAATGAATTTTCCAAATGGGCTTTTGATTGTTTATTTGGATGAAAATATTCGTTAAAAATTACAGGAGACAATCATGTATTTCTTCGTCATCATAGTGTGTGCTTTGACCGCACTTTTAACATTGCGAAATGTGGCTATGCTTGAAGGGGTAGTGCATGGTCTTGGCAAAGTAGTTTGTTACTTCGGGTTAATTTTATTCATGGTTAATACCTTAATAAAAGTAATACTCAATCGCTTGAATATTCGAGCAGCGTAAATACAAGGAACTAAAATGAAAAATACATTTACTAAAACAGCCATGGTGATATTTGTTGCCTCATTATCTCTTGCCGCATGTAGTGATAACAAAGAAGCAACATCAGGTGAGAAAGTAGATTCAGCTGTGCAAACAAGCAAAGATAAAATGGAATCTGCTGGCGAAAAAAGCAAAGACATGTATGAAGACGCTAAAGAATCTACTGCTGATGCTTATGAAGATGCCAAAGAAAAAAGCGCAGACGCCTATGAAGATGCTAAAGAAACATCAAAAGATGCTTACGAAGATGCTAAAGACAAAGCAAGCGAGATGAAGACCGATGCTGGTAATGCATTAGAAGATGCTTGTGAAGATGCAAAAGCGAAAATGGGTTCTGAAGACACTGACTGTTAATAGCAGTTTTACGCTTTAGGAAGCTAAAATCCATACAAAAATGCCGCTTTCATTATTGAGCGGCATTTTTTTGAGACGTGTTTTATTTAAGCAAGTTGATTAAATAACGACTCTAAATTCAAGCCTTTGTGACCTAACATATCCTTTAATCTGCGCAGTGATTCAACTTGAATCTGTCTGACGCGTTCTCGTGTCAAACCAATTTCTACACCTACGTCTTCTAGTGTTGAAGGTTCGTATCCTAATAAGCCAAATCGTCTCGCTAGCACTTCACGTTGTTTGGGATTTAGGTCTTCTAGCCAGCCGACTATACTTAATTTTATATTTTTATCTTGTAGGTCTTCTTCAGGATCATGGCCTTTGTCGTCGGCGATGATATCGAGTAAGACATTATCGTTTTCGCTTCCAATAGGGGTGTCAACCGACGTAATGCGTTCATTCAAGCGTAGCATTTTATTCACATCTGCGACTGGCTTTTGTACGGCCTCTGCAATTTCTTCAGCAGTGGGTTCGTGATCTAGCTTTTGTGCCAATTCTCGGGCAGTGCGTAAATACACATTAAGTTCTTTTACCACGTGTATAGGCAAACGTATGGTGCGCGTTTGATTCATGATTGCCCGTTCTATGGTCTGGCGGATCCACCAGGTGGCATAGGTTGAGAAACGGAAGCCTCGCTCAGGATCGAATTTTTCAACAGCACGTATGAGGCCTAAATTACCTTCTTCAACTAAATCAAGTAGGGCTAAACCACGGTTGTTATAACGTCGCGCGATTTTAACCACTAAGCGCAAGTTACTGACGATCATTCGTTGTCTGGAGGCTTCGTCGCCTTTTAGGGCACGGCGTGAAAAGTATTTCTCTTCATCCGCTGTGAGTAGTGGAGAAAAGCCAATTTCGCCTAAATACAATTGGGTAGCATCGAGGTTTTTACTGGGGGCTTCTTTATTTGAGACAATATCTTTAAACTTGTCTTTTGATTCTGCTTTGACTAATTCTTTTTCAACAGCTTGTTCTATATCATCAACTACATCTAATTCTATGGTATTGCTTTTTTGCTGACGCATGGGGTGACTCCTTAGCTATAACTTATTCCTAAACATCTCCTGAAACTTTATATTTATTTATTGTTATTATCGTTTAGGCAGATAGCGTAGCGGATCTATAGATTGTCCCTTGTAGCGCACTTCAAAATGAAGTTTGACTGAATCGGAACCACTATTTCCCATAGTCGCAATTTTTTGTCCTGCCCTAACCCACTGTTGCTCTTTCACCAGAATACTGTCGTTGTGCGCATAAGCACTTAAAAACGAGTCCGAATGCTTCACTATAATCAGTTTTCCATATCCACGCAGGGCATCCCCTGTGTAAACAACTTTGCCAGCAGCGGCCGCCAAAATAGGTGACCCTAAGGTTCCGCTAAAATCTAAGCCTTTGTTGCCATGTTCGGTGTTAGAAAAACCACTTGCAACACTATTTTTAGTTGGCCACAGCCAAGCCGTAATTTTACTCGGAAACTCACTGCTGGAAGAGGCAACAACCCCTTTCTTAACAGTGGCGTTAGAATCACCATACGCCTGCTTTTTAGGGGGGTCAACTACTTGATTTGTTTTTGATTTCGAGCTCTGACCAGTATGTTTATTAGACTTTTTTACGATTGACACTGATGGTTTTTTGAGCGTTAGACGCTGGCCTGGGAAGATATTATACGGAGGTCGTATATTGTTGAATTTAGCAATATCGCGATAATCCTGACCGCTTTTCCACGATATTGTGAAGAGCGTATCTCCTTTTTCAACGATATAAATATGAGAATTATAGGATGATTTTTGAACATCACGAAATGTTTTTCCTTGATACAGCTCGGCTACAGGCGCCGGAGACTTGCGACCCGAACAAGCCACTAACTGCAGACAAAGTAAAAGCACCAACAGTAAGTAGGTGCTTTTCATTGGTAAATTTTGCCTTGATGATGACAAAAAATTACGAAATGTAACGTCACAAATAAGGTTAACAAGCTCACTCCCTGGATGCTGAACCTATTTTTTCCAGTAACAACACACTACCAGCACCAAAAATAGTTAATGCTATGGCGTACCATAAGTAAGAAGGCTCACTGGTTAAGACTTCAAACGTGCCAGGCAATATATTCTCTTGCACGAGAGGGATAGTCTTGCCGTGACTATTAACCGTTGATTCAAGGGTATATTTCCAAGGCCAAACTTTATTAAGTGATCCGAGCATAAAACCACCCAGTAGCGCCAATGTAAGCGTGCGATGAGCACTAAACATCCAGTTTAAAACCCGGGAGAAACTCAATAGTCCTGCAACACAACCCATGGCAAAAAGCCCCAAAGTTGCTAATTCGAGATTTTTCACGGCGCTTAAAATGGGGGTGTACATCCCCAGTAACAATAGGATAAAGCTCCCTGATATACCGGGTAATATCATGGCGCAAATGGCTAACATACCGGATAAAAATATAAACAGGTTGGTTGGCTGAATGACGCTTGGAGTAATCATAGTAATTAAATAAGCAGCAAGGGTGCCCAATAAAAAGAAAGCGACGGTATTGAATTTCCATTGTTCGATATGGCGGATCAGTGACCATATTGCGGCCAATATTAAACCAAAGAAAAACGACCATAACATCACGGGGTAGGTGTCGAGCCAGAATAATACGATCCTGGAAACAGTTAAGATACTCAGTAAAATACCAAACAGTAGGGTAATGAGGAATGTGCCATTAATATGTTGCCACATGGCGCCTAAGCCTTGGCGAAATAGAACCTTCAATGCTTCAGGACCGCATTGTTTTAACGAATATATTAGCTCTTCATAAATACCCGTAATAAATGCAATAGTACCGCCCGACACACCAGGAACCGCATCTGCGGCGCCCATTATTATGCCCTTTGATGCCAACGCTAAGTAGTCACGCCATGTTCGTTTGAGTTGCATTATTCTTCAGCCCATAAATGATTTGTTAAAAATACCCAAGACGGATTGGCTTGGGGTATGTCGCTAGACTGGAGCAGGGCATTCAAATGATATCTCCAGCGACAAGTGGTACGAAGCGTACCGCTTCAATTATTTTTTCACTAAAGCCTTCACCCTCACGAGTGATGCAATGTAATTGCTGGCTTTGTTCCCCAACGGGGATAATTAAGCGTCCGCCATCGTTGAGTTGTTCAACTAATTTACTGGGCACTTGACTCGCTGCTGCTGTAACAATAATCGCATCGAATGGGCCTTTACTTGCCCAACCTTGCCAACCATCACCGTGCTTCATAGAGACATTGTGCAAATCCAATTGGTTCATTCTGCGTTTCGCTTGAAATTGCAGACTTTTTATTCGCTCAACGCTAAATACTTTATCGAAAAGCTGAGCCAATATGGCGGTTTGGTAACCTGAGCCGGTGCCTATTTCAAGCACGGCCTTGGGGGCATTACTTGATGCCAGCAATAACTCTGTCATTTTTGCTACTATATACGGTTGCGAAATCGTCTGACCCTGACCAATTGGCAAAGCAGTATTCTGATAGGCTTTATGACGTAGAGCATCAGGCAGAAATAATTCTCGAGGGATGCAGGCCACTGCATTGAGGACCGAAGCATTATGGATGCCTTCTTGTTTTAACAGATGGGCTAGGCTTTCCCCTTTGCGTGAAGAAACTCTCATGTAACTGTTTATCCAACGTGTGTGATTAAGGTCAAATGGTGAATAGCAATAAAATACTTATGCCGTTGCTAATTATTATATTTTTGTTATCCATTGTCGCACATCCTCAAGAGATTGATGAGCGGTCATATCCACAGATAAAGGTGTCACTGAGCAATAGCCTTCGCTGATGGCGTGAAAATCAGTTCCTGGACCTGCATCTTGTTCGTCGCCCACCGTACCATACCAGTAAATCTGCTTACCTCTAGGGTCGACATCTTTGATCATCGTTTTAGCGCGGTGTCGTCTACCTTGGCGCGTGACTTTTATACCCTTAATTTGCGCATAGGGTAAATCAGGAATATTAACGTTTAAAATCTGATCAGTCGGCAGCGGATGCGCTTGTAAATGTCTTACAATACGGCTAACCAGTTTAGCTGCACCCGCAAAGTTATCACTGGTGTGTGCACAAAGCGACACCGCAATGGCGGGCAATCCCATGTACCTGCCTTCGGTTGCGGCTGCTACAGTGCCAGAATAAATAACATCGTCACCTAAGTTTGCGCCGTGGTTAATACCGGATATAACAAGTTCAGGGTCTTGCTCAAGAAAGCTGTTCACTCCTAGATGTACGCAATCCGAAGGGGTTCCATTAACAGCGTAGAAGCCACTTTCCATCTGTTCTATGCGTAAGGGTTGCAATAAAGATAACGCATTACTGGCGCCACTACAGTTGCGATCTGGAGCGATGACGGTTATCTCATGCTCTGGGCTTAATTGGCGATATAATTCCGCTAAGCCTTGGGCGAATACGCCATCATCGTTGCTCAGTAGAATCCTCATTCTGCAGGCGCCAATTCAGTTGCGGTGACAGTTAATATTTCACGTAACACCGAAGTGGCAAATGTACCGGCTGGCAAATCAAAGGTAATTCGTAAGTTGTTCTGTTCCAATGCCCAGGTAAGATTATGGGGGTATAAAACAATGGGGCGCCTTTCTTGCTCTAAGCCCAAGGAAACCAGCGTTTCTGTCACTTTGGGATGTTTAACGACGACATTTTTTTCGAAAACTAAAGCCGCTCCCGTTGTGGCAAGCACCCCTTTTCCCCACAGTGGCGCAGATAAATAGATATCTTGCTCAGCTAAGCGACGCTTAACATCGGCGTCTATGGTTTCGCTAACGAAGTAACTGTGGTTGCCCGCTAAAGACATTACATCACCTTCAAGAGGCGTGTCGAAATAGCCTGATTTAATGCGCTCACTTAATACTTCGTTGAATAGCCAAGAGCGTAAGGCGGAAATAGCCATCGAGCGTTTATTCCGATTACGTATTGCTTCGCCGTTAATCATTTTTTCCGCGAGAACCAGATTACTACCTTTGGGATCGTAACGGCTGTCACCAAAGCGTTGCGGACCATAATAGTTAGGTACACCGGTTTTACATATCTGTTCAATCCGTTCGGCCATGCCATCAGGTTGGGTGATGTCACGTAGTAAAATGGTGAATTTATTGCCTTTTAAAGCACCGGTACGGAGTTTCTTATTATGCCTTATTGCTTTGAGTACCTTTGCGCCGGGCACGTTTAAGGCAGACCAGTCATACTCTGCTTTGCCAGGTTTGTGCACGCCAAACCACTGTTCACTTACAGAGTGTTTGTCTTTTCGCCCCGCGTAAGTCACGGCGCGAAGAGGCAATTGAGCGAACTTAGCAATTTGTTCGGCTAAATATGCGGTGTTTAGCTCTTCTTTACGTACCCATAAATAAATATGTTCGCCTTCGCCTATAGGTTCGTAGCCAAGCATTTCTTGCACTATAAAGTCTTTGGGCTGTTGCTTGAATATGCCGGTGGTTTCTGGTGCGCTGTGCAGATATCGCCAATTATCAATTTGCATTTAAGTTATACCGTATCGTTTGTGCTTAAAAGCACAACCGCGTAACAGGCAATGCCTTCTTTGCGTCCTGCAAAGCCTAACTTTTCAGTCGTGGTTGCTTTTACATTGACTTGATTCAACTGAGCACTAACATCATGCGCGATGTTTTCGCGCATCGCTAATATATGAGGCGACATTTTAGGGGCTTGAGCCACTATGGTTAAATCAATATTGCCAATTTGATAACCTTGTTGATTCACTAATTTCATTACATGAAGTAATAATGCTCTGCTATCAGCACCCTTAAATTGTGCATCCGTGTCCGGAAAATGTTTGCCTATATCACCGAGTGCGAGCGCGCCTAACAAAGCGTCGCATAGCGCATGCAGAGCGACGTCACCATCAGAGTGCGCTAGCAGACCTTGCTCGTAGTCAATTTTAATGCCGCAAATAGTGATAGGGCCGCTATCACCAAATTTATGTACGTCGTAACCGTGACCTATGCGCATACTCATAAATTTGCCTTGTGTTGTAGGTAAAATTCAGCCAATTGTAAATCCTCTGGTTGGGTTACTTTGATGTTACTCGCGCGCCCTTCAATTAAGCTTACTGTGCCTTGGGCCCATTCTATAGCAGAGGCCTCATCAGTAATCTGTACACCTTGTTGTGCCGCATTACGCAGCGCATCGCGCAGTGTCATTAAGGGGAAAAATTGCGGCGTCAGAGCATGCCATAAATTATCTCGGCTCTCAGTCAGTAATATATTTTGCGAAGCATCACCCCGCTTCATGGTATCGCGTACGCGACACGCGAGTATCGCACCGTGTTTTGAATACTGCGCGACCGCTAACAACTTGGTTAAATCATCGTGGGCTAAACAGGGACGTGCAGCATCGTGTACCAATACCCATTGTTCATTTTCAATAGTACTTAGTCCTGCAAGGACTGATTCGGCGCGCTCATCACCGCCATCGGCTTGCGTGATCCAGGGCTGACTAGCGATGGCTAAACGTGAAAAATAGTCATCTTTTGGGCTTAGCACGACCACGAGATGCTTAATCTGTGGATGGGCGTACAAATTCTCTAGGGTGTGCTCTAAAATTGTTTTCCCAGCTATGGTTAAGTACTGCTTGGGTCTGTCGGCCTTCATGCGTTGACCAATGCCTGCTGCGGGCACAACTACGGTGTATTGGGGGAGGAGTGACATCTATGTTTAATCTTCGCTAGGTAAAATACGGTAGAAGGTTTCACCTTGTTTGATCAGGCCAAGCTCGTTTCGCGCTCTTTCTTCTACTGCTTCAAGACCAACTTTGAGATCTTTAATATCTGCTTTGAGTAGATTATTACGTTGTAGTAATCCAGCATTTTGCTCGGCTTGGTCAGCGACAGACTGCTCCATAGCGACGTATTCTGGAATACTATTTTTGCCAAACCATAAGCGATATTGTAGTGCTGCCAACAAAACGAAAAGGAGTATGGGTACTGCTTTCATTTTTTGTCGGCTCCTTGTGATGGTTGAAGGTAATTAATTCTTTGATAGGTATTATGCCGAGGTTTTACTACCGCGGCTAGTGAAACACTGCTTGTAAGCGAAGCAGACAATGCGCGAAAAATATAAAAAGGCCAGTTAACAAAAACTGGCCTGACAATTTTTTACCGAATTTAGTTATTGGCGTAGAGCCAAAAAATGTCGAAATACGTCGGTCTAAAACTAATTAAACAACTTACCTTTTAGCTTATCTTTTAGCTTGTCGGTTAACTCGTTTTTCTTGTTGTCGACCACACTATTCAACTTGCTATCAAGCATGCCTTGCATACTGCTTAAGTCGCCATCAGCGAGCTTTTCCCAGTCTAACCATTGGCTCATCTCTGAATCGGTAGCACCTAATGGCCCTTCGATTTTAGCATTGAGTTTTTGCTTGAGTTCAGCAAGCTTACTGTTCTGGTCGCCAGTCAAATTCGATAGCATAGCCGTAGCTAATTGTTTATCTAAATCAGAGCTGAAGCTTAAACTTATATCGCCTAATGTGCCGCCAATATCGGAGTTAATGGTTAGGTTAGACAGGCCTGAAAGCGTTTCAGCAATAACGCTGGTCAAATTATTACTACCCGTTGCTGTTAACTGTAATTGGCTAAGGGCGGCATTACCTGTGCCCGAAACGACGTTCTTATTGATACTGGCTTTACCTGAGCTTGATAACAATCCTTTACGTAATTTTGAAGACAGCTTTTCTTGGTCTAATAACGAAACATCAGCCAGTGCCAAACCACGTAAATTCCAATCTTGGTTGGCTTTTACACCCGTTTCGTTTAGCCAAAAATCGCCGTTTAACTTAAGGGACTGCCACAACGCGCTCGCACTTGAGTCAACTTTAAACGTGGTAGGACGCCCGATTTTGTCATGCTGATTAGTAATGTCGTGCCATACGCTCAGCACGCTTTCACTCTGCCATTTGACCGATATATCAGCATTGCGTACTAAAAAATCTGGCAGCGCTGCTGTATCATCAAATGCTATCCAACGGCCATTATATGCTTGCTCTTCAGCGAGTTCTTCTTTGCTTTTACTCAGCATAGGAGCGGCTAAATCAAATGCACCGAGTACGTATTGACTAAATTCTCCTGCTTTTTCTCCAAAAACCATGGTCGTGACGTCTTTTATTGCTCCTTCATCACCGGCAATTAATCCCTGCAGTTGAGCGTAATCTTCTCCAGGCGCTGACTTTAGTTTAGCTAACGTCGGTGCCATCTCGCTTTTAGCTGCGTTTGCCGCATCTTTAAATTCGGTAAGCTTGGCTTTATCACTTTTAATTTCTTCGCGCAGGGCATCAAATTCTTCTTTTGCCTTAGCGAGTTCCAGCGGATTTTTATAATCTGCATTGGTAATGGCGTCTACACGTTTCTTATAATTTTCTAGGGTGTCTTTACTGGGCAGTTGTGTGTATTTGCTTTTGAGTATCTCGCTGTGTTTTTTATAGGCGGCTTGAGTTTGCTCAACCGCTTTAGTGGTTTTTAATGGCGACTTAGCAAGTATTTCATCCACGCTGGGGAGATTCTTTGGATCAAACGCTTCTTGTAACTCTTCTTTTATCGCAGTAGTGGCAGTGCGGTAAACCGCGCCTTCAGATTCTCTAGGCTGGGCAAACTGCACCCCACTGATCGTTAAATCATCAATGATTATTTTACGTAACAACAAAGGCGTTAATTCGATTTGCGCAGTCATCTCTTGTGCTTGAACTTGGTTCTGAGTTGGCGTTGCGGGATCTGTTAACTGAATACCGCTTAGCGTGACACCAAAAGGAGAAAATGTATGCGTGACTTGGGCAATATTGACCTCGGCACCGGTGGTTGATTCTAAGCTTTTTTCAGCGGCTAATTTAATCCAAAAATCTAAAAATAGGATAGCGATAGCGGCAATAAGCCCAGTAATAACGAAAAATGCGATGAGTCCAGGCCAACGAATAAGTTTCTGCATGTTTACTCTCCTAGCGTCTGGTAGATTTGGTAGATGCGGCTACCTTTAAGGAACTGAACAATCTTCAGCTTATTTATCCATTGCATGAAGCGCACGCGATATTGAACGACTAACACTTTACTTATTATTAAGATAAAGGGTGCCAAAATTAGGCTGAACAGTAAGCTTCCTAAGGTAAGTGTATGATAAAATTGGGTAAGTTGACCAAATGTCGAATTATATAAACTAGTCCACAAACTTGTTAGGTCTGGTGATGTCAGCAGGGATTCGCCTATATCTGCCATCATAGGATTCAGTAGTAGCGTGAAGCCAGAAAACAGGGCATAAGCGAGTAGGAAGGTGCTGAGGTTAACCCGTAAAAAAAGTACGATAAATAAAATGAATACGCTGTGTAAGCCGAGAAATGGGGTCAAGCCCATAATCATCCCTAACATTACGCCAAAAGCAAGTTGCCAAGGACTGTCGTCCGAGTTCAATGCTTTTAAAAGCTTGGCCAATAGTTGCATGGGTAAGTCCTTATATTAAGAGTAATTTAAATAAAAATAACGTTAGGTACCACTAACCAATTCGTCAATTGCAATGTAACTACCAAGCGATAATAACAACCCGCCGCTAAAACGGTTCTGCCATATTTCAAAGGCTGGGTGTTGGTTTAACCATTTGCCCAATTTTCCAGCAAGCATAGCCACGGATACGTCACAAATAAACGCGATAAGTGCATACATAATGCCCAGTACCGCAAATTGTCCAATAACAGAGCCCGAATCCTCTTTGATGAATTGGGGCAAAAATGCAATGAAGAATAATGCTGTTTTTGGGTTGGTGAGTTCAACCAAAATACTTTGCGCAAAAATGCGCGGGATCGACATCACTGTTATTTTGGGTTTGTTTTCATCTCGGTGTTTGTGACTAAATAGATATAACCAACCAAGGTAAAGTAAGTATGCCGCACCTGCGAGTTTGAGCAACATAAACGCCAGTGGAGAATAAATAAAAATTGCTGCTAAGCCGAATGCAGTCGCCAGGACGTATACAAAAGAGCCTACCGCCATTCCACCTGCGGCAGCGATGCCTGCTCGATGCCCCTGACTAATACTGCGGGCCATGATGTACAGATTTGAGGGGCCAGGGGATAAACTGAGTAACAGCGCTGCAACGGAAAACGATAACAGTATATCTAAAGATGGCATGGTGACTTCCTTGGAATAAAAACAAAAAGCCGCCTTGGGGCGGCTTTATAAGTAATGAGGAATATTCTAAAAATTACATCCAAGTATCGCTTTTTCGGCGCTTTTTAGGCAAGTAAGCCACGATCACACCTAAAATTAAACTGATGAGCGCCACAATACCACCACGTGTGAACCACTGCATTTTCGCTGTTTGATCAGCTGCGTCCAGTTTCTGACTAAAGTCGGCATTTTGCTCTTCAAGGGTTTTTAATTGCTTCGTCAGTCTATTGTTCTGGGATTGAAGCTCAGAAAATTGCTGACGCAAACTATCGTTTTCACTTTGTTGAGCAGAGGTACTTTGGGTCGCATCAGCCAGTTGCTGCTGTAGCCCAGGCACTAATTCACGTAAACTTTTTTGTTTGCTGACAAACTCACCATCAACCCAACCAGTACGGTCTTTGTCATCGACAATTTCAACATAATTGCTTTCACTGTCGGTGCGCAGAACTGTTACTTCAGATCCTGCAATGATAGAGCCCAGAATACGGTAATTTCTACCCGGTCCTGAATGTATAAAAGTAAATAAATCATCTGAAATATATTGCGTCTCACCCTGTGATTGTTGAGCACTTGCTTGAATAGTGGGCAACAAAAATAAGGCGCAGGTAACACTGATCAAAAATCGCTTTAGCATAATAAATATATAGTCTCTGAATGTCTGGCTCGATCTTATGGCCTAGCTATTGGAAAGGCAATAGGTGAACCGGATTAGTCTTACACCTTGACCTTTGCGTTGTACTGCACAAAAGGGAAAGGTAAGGTACTTTTTTAAAAAATTAAATGACAATCACTATGGACATAGAAATTGAATTAAAGTTGCTTGCAACCCCAAGTGCATACCAAGATATTTTATCTTGGTTAGCGCAAAGTCGACTAAATTACACTGATTCTGCTGGGAAGCAACTGCGCAATGATTACTTCGAAACACCTCAGCGAACATTGCGTGAACATGACATAGGCTTACGTATCCGAGGTTGCAATGGTGAATTTGAACAAACGATAAAAACCAAGGGGGTTGTAGTGGCGGGCATGCACCAGCGTCCAGAGTATAATGTACCGTTGCCGAGTCCTGACTTGAAGTTAGATTTATTTGATTCACAAATTTGGCCTGTCGACGTGGATCTCACTACCTTAGAAAACGATTTGTATCTTATGTTTTCCACTGATTTTTTGCGGCATACCTTTCTTATTACATTTTCAGATGGTGCGCAAGTTGAGTTGGTATTCGACCAAGGGACCATTAGCGCGAATGGCCGAAGTGTTGATATATGTGAAGTCGAACTCGAATTGAAAAAGGGTGACCCAGCAATACTCTTTGAAATTGCCCAGCAACTTGTTTGTGTCACGCCTTTACGCTTTGGTATGCAGTCAAAGGCGGCTAGGGGCTACCGTTTGGCAGATAACGCGGCACCGCAGTGCTACCAACCGCCAGCGAATTTCAACATGAACACAGATATGTCGACGGCTCAAGGTGCGATTGCTGCACTCGAGCAGTCTCTTGAGGTTTGGCAAGGTGGTGAAGATGCGTTTTATCAAAGCCAAAACGTTAATGACTGGCGTACGATTAAAGCGGGTATGTTATTGGCTCAGGAAACGTTAAACCTATTTGAAAATCAATTCAGCCCGGCCAAAAAACAACAAATTTTAACGCTAGGCCATCAACTAAGGTCGTTGATAGGGCAGTATGAAAATGTCGATTTAAGCCTTTGCGCGCAGGCGCTAAGCGACGAAGAAAACCCGTTCCTTGTCGGTGCGCCTCACGCATCAGAACTCAAGGAAAAACTGGCAACATTAGCTTCAACTGCTACGTTACTGTCTACGATGAATGCCTTGCTTAATGATAAACAAAATATGCAGTTACAACTGGGCATTGGCGCGTTGCTAGTAGATGAGTCAAAAGCGCCTACAGCCTGTGATAAGTCTTTGAGCTACTTTGTAGATGAAGCACTCGAGTGTTTTGATGGAGGGTTAGCGAGCGCACGCAATAAGTTGGCGCTTTTCAAGGTCTTGTTGTTAGACCTGAAATTACCTATTGGTATAAATCACAATGATGACCCATGGTCAGTATTGCGCCAGGAAGATGAAAGTAGTTTTCGCACTGGCCTTACTAAGTTGCTTCAGCAGGGTACGATAGTGTTGCAACCAGAAGCAACAGAAAGAGTGCTTATTTGGTGTGCTAAGAATTAATCGATTTAAGTAATCGATTTTTCGTACTTTAATCTTTTTTATTAAATGGCATGCTAGACAACATAGTAAAAGCTTAGCTGATTAATTGCTCGTCGGTTGGCACAGTAAATGTTAGATAATTATCAAGAACAACGGTGAAAACCGGCGCGCTGAATGCGCTTAACAACAACGTGGAGATTAAATGAAAGCGTCAGATTTATTCGTTAAAGCCCTAGAGGCGGAAGGTGTTGAATACATTTTTGGGATCCCTGGTGAAGAAAACCTGGATTTATTGGAATCTCTACGAGACTCAGATATTAAATTGATATTAACCCGTCATGAGCAAGGTGCTGGCTTTATGGCAGCAACATATGGACGATTGACCGGTAAAGTAGGCGTGTGTTTATCAACGCTCGGTCCTGGTGCTACCAACCTTGTTACACCAGGTGCTTACGCTCAGCTAGGCGCTATGCCAATGCTAATGATCACTGGGCAAAAGCCAGTGAAGACCAGCAAGCAAGGGCGCTTTCAGGTGATTGATGTGGTCGATATGATGCGTTCAATCACTAAATACACTACGCAAGTTGTTAGTGGTGATCGTATTCCTTCTGTGGTGCGTGAAGCGTTTCGCCTTGCTCATGAAGAACGTCCAGGTGCGACCCATATTGAATTGCCTGAAGATATCGCGGCAGAAAACACCCAAGCTCAATTGCTTAAGCCAAGTATTTCTCGACGTCCCATCGCAGAATATAAAGCGATTAACAAAGCCATTGAGATGATTGAAGGTGCCCGTTCACCGTTGCTGCTAATTGGAGCGGCGGCGAATCGTAAACTCACGTCAAAAATGTTAAAAGAATTTGTTGAAAAAACAGGTATTCCGTATGTGACGACCCAAATGGGTAAAGGCGTACTGGATGAATCCCATGCATTATTTATGGGTAATACCGCGCTTTCATCCGGTGATTTCGTGCATCGAATTATCGACAGCTCTGACCTTATTATCAATGTTGGCCATGATGTCGTAGAGAAGCCACCATTTTTCATGCAGCACGGTGGCCGAGAAGTCATTCATATTAACTTTGAGACCGCAGCGGTCGATCCAGTTTACTTCCCGCAACTTGAAGTGGTGGGTGATATTGCCAACAGTATTTGGCAGATTAAAGAACAAATTCAGAAACAAAGTGCATGGGAATTTAGTTTTTTCAAAAAAGCACACCAGGCATTTTTAGAGCATAAAGCGGAAAGTGAAAATGACGATCGTTTTCCTGTGTTACCCGAGCGTTTTGTGCGCGATATACGTGAAGCGATGCCTAGAGATGGCATAGTCACATTAGATAACGGCGTGTACAAAATTTGGTTCGCACGCAATTATCCTGCAGCGTTGACAAACACCTTGTTACTGGACAACGCGTTGGCAACCATGGGTGCAGGTTTACCTTCCGCGATGGCCGCTAAAATGGTTCATCCAGACAAGCCGGTGCTGACGGTATGTGGTGATGGCGGGTTTATGATGAACAGCCAAGAGTTAGAAACGGCTGTGCGCTTGAAATTGCACATAGTCGTCGTCATCTTAAGAGATGATGCGTATGGCATGATCAAGTGGAAACAAGCCAACATGCAATTTGCGAATTACGGTTTAGATTATGGCAACCCTGATTTTGTAAAGTACGCAGAAAGCTATGGCGCCAAAGGTTGGAGAGTTGAAGCGGCCGATGAAATATTGCCTCTTGTAAAAGCCTGCTTGGCAGAGCCCGGTGTACACGTTATCGATGTGCCGGTCGACTATAGCCTAAATGACAAGACGTTGAACGAGACGATCCGCGAACGTAGTCAGCAACTATAAGGAAAACAGCATGTTAGCGAAAGAATATCCCTATTATTTGGCGAGTAAAGCCGTATACGCGAATCGCGATCTAAAGGTCACTAATAAGTATACGGGTGAAGTAGCGACTTATGCCGCATTGGCTGACGCCGCCGTGATTGACAAAGCCATTGCGGCTGCCGAGAAAGCCCAGCCATTGCTCAATAAAATGGCGCCTTATGAAAGACAAGCCATACTTAATCACTGCGTAAAGCGCTTTGAAGAACGCTTTGATGAGCTAGCCCACGCCTTATGTATTGAGGCAGGTAAGCCCATTAAAGATGCCAGAGGCGAAGTGACACGCTTAATCGACACCTTTAGAATTGCTGCAGAAGAGTCTGTGCGCATGAAAGGTGAAGTACTTAATCTAGAAATTACCCCTCGTGCAAAAGGGTATCAAGGTAAGTATAAGCGAGTACCCATCGGCCCGTGTTCATTTATTTCACCGTTTAATTTCCCACTGAATTTAGCGGCTCATAAAATCGCGCCGGCCTTAGCTGTGGGTTGTGCTTTTGTGATGAAGCCCGCAAGTCGTACACCATTAGGTGCGATAATTATTGGCGAAGTGTTAGCAGAAACAGACTTGCCTGAAGGTGCATTCTCCATTTTGCCTTGCAGTCGTGATGGTGCAGATTTATTTACCACTGATGAGCGCTTTAAATTACTGAGTTTTACTGGCTCACCGCAAGTCGGTTGGGAGTTAAAAGCTAAAGCTGGTAAGAAGCCAGTGATCCTAGAGTTAGGCGGCAACGCAGCTTGTGTGGTGGATGAAGACACCGATTTAGACGATGCAATAGAGCGCATTATTTTTGGTGCTTATTATCAGTCAGGACAAAGTTGCATTAGCGTGCAGCGTATCTTGGTTCACGAAAAATTGTATAGCGAATTCAAACAGCGTTATACCGAGAAAGTGGCCAATCTAGTACATGGTGATCCGCTTGATGAAAATACCTTTATCGGGCCGATGATTTCTGAATCGGAAGCCGAGCGCCTAGATACTTGGATCCAAGAAGCGGTGAAAGGCGGTGCGACTTTGCTAGCTGGCGGTAAACGCGATGGCGCTATGTTGCAAGCTACCTTGTTAGAAGGGGTTGCCCATGATGCGACCGTGAATGCCGAGGAGGCGTTTGGGCCTGTGTCTATTATCAGCTCATTCAGTGACTTTGATGAAGCGTTGAAAGAAGTGAATAACAGTCAATTCGGTTTGCAAGCCGGCGTGTTCACTCGTGACATTTATAAAGCCCATAAAGCATGGGACGAATTAGATGTGGGTGGCGTGGTAATCGGCGATGTGCCAAGTTGGCGTGTTGATAATATGCCCTATGGTGGTGTGAAAGAATCGGGCTTAGGCCGTGAAGGGATCACATATGCCATGGAAGATATGACAGAAATTAGATTGATGGTACTGCGGACACCGCAGTAGATTGCTAAAATTGTCAGTTTACGAAGGCGCCTAAAAGCGCCTTTTTTGTGGCACTACATTATTCATGGTGAGCAATCAGGCGCTTTCTTACGAACCGAATTTATTCGCCAAAATAGTCAGCTAAAATTTTGCCGGTAAATTCTTTGCGCAAATAAAATCCTCTCGGCCGAGTTTGCACTATTTGGCCATTACGGCCAATGGCGTCCGTTAGTGCACTGCCATTAGCGGCTTTAGGGCGCAGTTGTAAATATTCACCATGCCTCGCGGTAATGTTCTCGATATCTCCCATGGCTATCATGTCCATTATCTCTTCCCAGTCCTGACGCAAAGCCGCCTCTTGCTCTGCTCGTAAAGACCACAGAAACGGCGTGGCAATGCAGCGCTCACTTGGCGAAATATCGCGCCTCCCATCAATTGGCACCCACAACACTTTGTTTAGCTTATTGCGCACGCTGCTGGTGGCCCAATGAATTCCCGCTACATCGGTTAAATGGGCGTAACACACGTAGGTGGTTTCCAATGGTTTACCGGTTAAATCAATGGGAATAGTTTTCAGCTCAACGCCAATATTGGCAAAGTCTTGCTGAGCTTTGGAACCAGCTTGTGCGCCAAGGGCTAATTCGAGTAATTGACCGCTCCAACCTTTCTCGCGTTTGAAGTCTTTGGGCACACGAATATTAGCCATGTGGCCTAGTTCCCCTAAGGTTAGGCCTGCTAATTGCTCGGCCCGTTGGAGTAACTCGTCGATACTACTGGGAGGTGAGCTAGGTAATATCATGTTCTTTTGCCAGTTGAATGCAGCCCAAAGCGATAAAGTATTGGGCGGCGTAATAGGTGCCCATGACTAAGACAGACTGGATAGGTAATGGAGTGATAAAGGCGTTAATGGCCAATAAGCTATCCGATGCGACAAACAGCAGTGCGCCGAAACGTATTGAAGTGCTTTGTGTTTGCGCCCCCATGGCGGTGATGACCATCGCGCTGATAACGACAAAATAGCCTATAACGGGCACTCGTAGATTGCCTACTGCGGGGATCAATAAAAACATCATCCCAATCAGATACACAACAAATAAGCAGGCAAATAACGCAGTGATACGTTTCAAATTTAGCCATTGCAGTAAAAACACGGCGTATAAGATATGTGCCAATGCAAACGCCGCTAAACCTAAAATAAAACTATTTCGAATTGACAAAGCAAGCAACATATCGCCACCGGCGCTGGATAATATGCCTGCTAGCAAAAGCCATTTTTTCGATAAACAACAGCGCTGCCATACGACCAAGGCCAGTAGTAATATGGGCAAGGCTTTATGTACAAAACTCCACGAATACGCCGTAGTGAGTGTTGTCGCGATATAGCTCAGGGCCAAGAGCCCGTAAATTATTGTGATTATTCTATGCATAGTCAGTAGTTTATGGAAGAATGCCAATCAATAAAAGAATTGAATTCTCGGGAGTCTAAGTGATTGATGCCGAAGGATTCCGCGCCAACGTTGGCATAGTGATTTGCAATAGCCTAGGTCAAGTCTTTTGGGCAAGACGCTATGGTCAACATTCTTGGCAGTTTCCGCAAGGCGGAATCGATGAAGGTGAAACTGCTGAACAAACCATGTATCGCGAACTTTACGAGGAAGTTGGACTAAAGCCAGAGCAAGTTAAAATTTTAGCGGTAACCAAAAATTGGTTGAGATACAAATTGCCTAAGCGCTTGATTCGTCAAGGCAGTGCGCCTGTTTGTATTGGACAAAAACAAAAATGGTTTTTGTTACAACTGACGTGCAAAGAACAAGATGTTGATTTGCTACAATCGGGCCATCCTGAGTTTGACGACTGGCGCTGGGTAAGCTTTTGGTATCCGGTTCGTAATGTGGTGTCGTTTAAGCGTGAAGTGTATCGCCGAGCAATGAAAGAGTTCGCGCCCACTACCATGTCTTTAAGCTCCAAGCCGGCTCAAGGCCAAAGAAGTAAACGTAGACGCAAAAACTAAAGGGTTAATATGTTAACCAAGCTAAAACGCATCGTTAAAGAGGTGAATCAAAATCCCGTCCTAGATGATGCGCTTAGCGGTGTGGTAAAGAGTCTCAAAGAGGCGATTAAAGTTGACTCAGTCAGTATCTACTTAGCGAATTACGAAAAGCAGTGCTTTACTTTGCGCGCTACTGAAGGGTTGGCTAAAAGTGCGATAGGTAAGGTTTCGATAGGTTTTTCTGAAGGCCTTATAGGTTTGATTGGTCAACGCGAAGAGCCAATAAATATTAGTAACGCCCAAACCCACCCACGGTTTAAACACTACCCCGAAGTGCAAGAAGAGCAATATCACGCCTTTTTAGGTGCCCCGATTATCCATCAGCGAAAAGTGTTAGGTGTACTAACGTTACAACAGCAACGTAAACGCCTTTTTAGCCAAGATGAAGAAGCTTTTTTAGTCACGCTCGCCATGCAATTGGCAGTAGAAATAGTTAATGCAGAAGCCCGCGGTCGATTTAGCTTAAGTGACGAAAACTCCGAACAGAATGAGATTAAAAGTCTAAATGGAGTTCCCGGTTCATCAGGGCTAGCGGCAGGAGTGGGAGTAGTACAAAACTTACTGGTTAACTTGCGTAACCACGTTCCAAAACGCAGCAACGACCATGATATTCAGATACAGCATTATCGTGCTGCTGTTAAGCAAACCCGTGAACAAGTTGAGCTTTTATCTCAGCGTATTCAAGGGGAGGTTCCGGATGACGTACAGGCTATTTTCACGCTCTATCAACATTTACTCGATGCCAATAGTTTGGGGCGAGAAGTAGAGCAGAAGATTGTCTTGGGTTGGGATGCACCCACCTCACTCAAATTAGTGATTGAAACCTACATTGCTCAGTTTCAGGCGATGAGCGATGCTTATATGCGTGAACGAGCGGTAGATGTGGAAGATCTATCCAACCGTATTTTAGCGAATTTACTCAATCTGGATACGACCCGTTTAACGCGTGAAGAATTACCCGAAAAATGTATTTTGGTGGCCGAAGAATTAACAGCAACCATGTTGGCCGAATTTCCAAAGGGTCGATTATGTGGCTTGATTTCCATTCGAGGTTCGAGCAACTCCCACGCAGCCATTATGGCGCGAGCCTTGGGTGTGCCTGCGGTCATGGGCGTTACTGGTCTGCCTCTGTCGTTATTGAATGACAAGGATATTTTGCTCGATGGTTATACTGGCGCAATTATTGTTTCGCCAAATCAAACAATTGAACGTGAGTTTCAGCAGCTTATCCATGAAGAACAATTACTAAGTGATAAAATTCTTGCGCAAGATGACTTACCTGCACTGACCAAAGATAACTGTCAGCTGAGCTTAATGGTTAATGCTGGACTGTCAGCTGAAATTGAAAACACCTATTCAAAATATGCAGATGGCGTTGGCTTATTCCGCACCGAAATTCCGTTTATGATGCGCCAACGTTTCCCCACGGAAAAGGAGCAGGTAGAGCTATATCGAGCCATGCTTATCGCTGAGCCAGACAAACCGTTTACAATGCGTACTTTGGATGTTGGTGGAGATAAACCACTACCGTATTTCCCTATGTCTGAGGAGAATCCGTTCTTAGGCTGGCGAGGTATCAGGCTTACACTTGATCATCCTGAAGTGTTCTTGGTACAGATCCGCGCCATGTTACAAGCCAGTATCGGCTTGAAAAATTTGCAAATTATGCTGCCTATGATTACTTCTGTTAGTGAAGTACTAGAAGCCAAACGCCTAATCAGCCAAGCATTCTTTGAAGTTAAAGAAGAGACAAAAGAAAATAGCGGGCAGCTATATAAACCCAAAATTGGGGTGATGTTGGAAGTGCCAGCGGTAATATATCAAATGCCACAATTGGCAAAAATAGTCGACTTTTTCTCTGTTGGCAGTAACGATTTAACCCAATATTTGCTGGCGGTTGATAGGAACAATGCTCGGGTTTCTGAATTATATGATAGTTATCATCCGGCTGTTCTTGCTGCATTATACGATATTGCTCAACAGGCGAATAAGTTAGATGTGCCTATTACCTTATGCGGCGAGTTAGCAGGTGAACCTGGCGGTACTATTTTGCTGATGGCCATGGGGTATCGAAAACTGAGTATGAATAGTCACAGTGTGATGAAAATCAAGTGGGTCGCACGCAGTGCTAGACTTGACGATGCCAAAGTATTGCTTGAAGAAGTATTAGCAATGAGTGATCCGAAAAACGTGCGCGAGCGGGTTAATCAATATCTTGAATCGATTGGTCTGGGCGCTCTTATCCGCGCAGGTATTTAGCGGGAGTGAAATAAAGTGGATCCTGCATTATTTATATTATTGGTGTGCTTAGGGCTCGGGGCCGTTGTGGGCTTATTCGCAGGTTTGCTAGGCATCGGTGGTGGCTTGATCATTGTGCCATCTTTACTCTATCTATTAACTGAATACGTACACTTACCGCTCAAAGTAGCTATGCCTATGGCCATTGCTACCTCCCTTTCAACCATTGTGCTGACTGCCATTTCTTCATCTCGAGCCCATTATAAACTTGGGAACTTAAGGCAATTTTATTTACTTTGGACTGGGTTAGGCATTTCGGTTGGCGCGATCATCGGTCCACAATTTGCCACGATGATCCCCGCGGAGTCGTTAAAGACTTTGTTTGCGATTTTGGTGTTAGTGATTGCGGCACAAATGATATTGCTGGGGAACAAGAGTACTAAACGCGATGTCTCTAAGGAGATATTGCTGCTTATTGGTGTGATCACTGGGTGTATATCATCGGTGATGGGGATAGGCGGAGGTGCTATTATGGTGCCCGCTTTGTTATGGTGCCGGGTGGATATTCGTATCGCAATCGGTTGTGCCGCCTTTAGTGGATTAGTTATTGCGTTATTTGGCTCCGCCAGCTTTATTGTCGCCGGCTGGAACAACGAACATTTACCTCAATGGGCAGTCGGTTTTATCTATTTGCCTGCTACTTTAGGTATTGTTTGCACATCGGTCTTTACAGCAGGTGTTGGTGCGAAGCTAAGTCGCACCCTGAATACACAACTTTTAAAGAAAATTTTTGCCGGCTTTTTAATTATTGTTAGCCTTCGAATGTTACTAGGATAAAAATTCAACATGGTAAGTAGTTATTTTACATTTCCGCAGATAGACCCCATCATTTTTAGTGTTGGCCCTCTTAGTTTGCGTTGGTATGGCTTGATGTACCTTATCGGCTTTGCTGCAGCATTTTGGCTTGCCGGCGTACGTTTATCACGTACTAACTGGACGAAAGACCAACTGAGCGATTTGTTATTTTGGGGCTTCTTAGGGGTGATTTTAGGGGGACGGATCGGCTACGTATTTTTCTATCAATTTGATCTCTTTCTATCTGATCCCATGTATCTGTTTAAAATATGGACCGGCGGTATGTCCTTCCATGGTGGGTTGTTAGGGGTTATCGTTGCATTGTGGTGGTTCTCTCGTAAAGCCAAATGTAGTTTTCTGCAAGTGGGAGACTTTATTGTGCCGTTGGTGCCCATTGGCTTAGGGGCAGGGCGTATTGGTAATTTTATTAATGCCGAACTGTGGGGACGCACCACGGATGTATCTTGGGGCGTTATATTTCCAGGTGCTGGTTCGTTACCGCGCCATCCATCACAATTGTATGAATTCGCCCTTGAAGGCGTCGCCTTATTTATCATTCTTTGGCTTTATTCACGCAAGCCACGCCCTGTAGGGGCGGTTAGCGGACTGTTCTTGGTCTGTTATGGTTGCTTCCGTTTCTTTGTGGAGTTCTTCCGTGAACCGGATCAACATATTGGACTTTATGAGGGAGCATTTTCAATGGGAATTTCTCAAGGGCAAATATTGTCTGCTCCCATGATTATTGGTGGGCTTGTACTCATGATTTGGTCGTTACGTCGCAATAAGATGGTAGAGACCTCAGCAACGCAGCATAAGGGTGTGAAAGCTTAATCGCTTATTTGTCTGGCTCACGTCGTTCGTGAGTCAGTCTTGTTCAAACCGGTCTATTCTACCCACGATATCTATACTTAATTATCACCCTAAAAAATAATCTGCTTTAGTTGTTCTTGTTAGTCTAAATCAACAATGATTGATATATATTCAGGAGTATTTGATGCTGGAAAATTTGTTTTCAATGCAGGGCAAAGTGTGCGTGGTTACTGGTGGATCGCGCGGTTTAGGTGCTTTTATGGCGCAGGGCTTTTTAGAAGCCGGTGCTAAACGCGTTTATATTACTGCTCGCAAGGCGCAGGCATGTTTGGACACGGCCAAAGAGTTGAGTAAATTTGGCGACTGTGTCGCGCTGGTGGGCGATGTCGCCACAAGTGAAGGCGTGATGGACCTAGTGAAGCAAATCAATGAACGTGAGCAACATATTGATGTATTGGTGAATAACGCAGGCACCGCTTGGGGCGCACCCTTTGGTCAGTTCCCTGAGAAGGGGTGGGACAAAGTAATGGATCTCAATGTGAAGAGCCCGTTCTTTTTGACTCAGGCACTGATGCCACTGCTGGAAAAAAATGCGACGAGTGAGAATACATCAGCGGTCATTAATATTGGCTCTATTGCGGGTATTGTGGGTAATGGACTGGATAATTTCAGTTATGCCGTTTCTAAGACTGCAATCCATCAAATGACACGTGTATTGGCTAATGAACTGGTGGGTAAGCACATTCGCGTCAATGCTATTGCTCCAGGACGTTTTTATTCAAAAATGACTGAGTTTTTAAGCGAGGATAAAGAAGCATTCGAAGAAGAGTTACAGTCTATTCCTATGCGTCGCTGGGGAGAAGCGTCTGATATTGCCGGCGTAGCTGTTATGTTAGCAAGCCGGGCTAGCGCGTTTATGACTGGGCAGATATTACCGATTGATGGCGGCACCACACTCGTTAACTAATTTTCTCGGTTATATGCAAAAAAAAGGCTAGTAAACTAGTAATGCCAGTCAGTTAAGCTGACTGGCATTTTTATTTTTGTTCGA